>OJIR01000385.1_pt1 | contig 14648 bp, 16 predicted proteins | sample 1595711 | NCBI WGS metagenome assembly OJIR01 (sample SAMN05416846, study PRJEB24817) | seawater metagenome | isolation source: Sea water | place: Canada:Atlantic | collected 2013-07
GAGATAGGAGTCCGTCTCGTGGGCTCGGAGATGTGTATAAGAGACAGATAAAGAATTAGTAAAGGATTTTCAAAGTGACTTTATTTGGTTAGTACCCTAAATTTTTTAATACTTCTTCTGACAATATTCCAGAATATGGTTTCATTTGTAAGGCACGAATATCTTGTTGAGAAGGATTTTTTGTATCTATAGAGATTATTTTTCCTGTAGAATCTGGTCTTTTATTTAAATTTAATAATTCAAAAATGTTTTTATCGTCTTTTACCTGACCAATGCCTTTACCTTGTAATACATAAGGATAAGATCTATGTTGTGTAGGTTTAAATAACGGGTTACTATCTGCTAAAATTTCACCTATATTTAATATGCCACCATCTTGAGAATTAATTTGTTTTGGGTCAGCAATTGCAATCCTAGCTTCCCCTCTACCCAAGCCACCTACTTCACGAAATTGTTTGTCTAATTCTAATTGTATCTTTTTTCTAGTTGTATCAGATGCTTGTGAATATTGTTTAACAGAACTAGGGTCTGACATTCCTTTCCATTCTGGAATTAAATTTTTTATTAATTTATCAGCTTTCTTTTTTTGTTTTAAAGGCATGGCTGCATCCGCATAAGCTATCATTGTTTCTCCAGTCATATGAGAAAAATCTCCGCCTGTTGGAGCCATTCTCCACGGAATATATAGTGGATTTTGACCTGTAACACTTTTAATTGCTTTTGCTTGTGTATCAATTTGATTAACAGGAAGTTTTCCTGAAGCCCAAACTTGATTTGGATAACGGAACATATATCCTTGCCCACCTAACATATTGACTGGGTAATTAAAATTAACATCATTAATTCCAGTAAGTAAACCATCTGCTCTTGTTCTGTCAGACATTGATGTAATAAATGGTCTACCTTCAAAATCTGTTAATGAAACTTGAGGTACATTTTCTTGTATATTGTTTGATTGTATTTTAGGTTTTATATTTTCTAATTTAACTTGTTCTCTAACTCTATTATCAAATCTAGGATCAAATTTAACAGTATCTTTTGTAGGTAATTTACTGCCCTTACCCACCATACCTGCTAAACCAAGCAATGCTCCTTTAGCTGCTAATGGTGGACTTAGCATAGAACTTCCTAACTCTGCTAGCATATTTCCAGTTCCAGTTTGTTTTGGAGGTAATAAACCTTTAGAGTCTAAATAGTCGGTAGACATAAAAGCATCTTTAGGATCTAACAGCCCAGACATTGTAAGTGGTAATGCCGCTAAATCTACAACTCCAGTAGCTAATTGTGGAATACCTCTAACCATAGAGGTTGCTAATTGTCCTGCATTACTAACTATGGGCTTTCCAGTAAATGGATTAATGGCTATATTTTCTTTAGGAGCTCCAAAGTTATCTATGGGGTTAAACCCACCTAATTGTTTAAATAATTCCTCTTCTGTCATTTTTTATTCCAAATAAATGTTAGCCAGTATTTCAATTTGTTTACCCTTTCTTGTTGTTGTGGTTTATCTATTTTCTTTAAAAACTTCTGCCTAAATGCTAATGTTTTTTTAGATAAATTTAATGCTTCACAATAGACCATATAATCCTTACTACAGTTGTGTGTTTCTGTGCCGTCTGGAAGCGTCATGGGCTTTGTGGTGCGACTTTTATTTGTTTTTGATACCAACAGGTCTTGACTAGTCATCAAGGTCTTGTATGTTCATGTGAATACTGTCTACAATGAGCTCAACCGAACTACCATCGGATAGGTGTAATATTATTTCTGATTCACCCTGTACTACATCAACAGCATCAATAGTTTTATCCTGCATATGCAATGCTATAAGTTGTACATCCATTTCAATTTTCCTTATATGGGTACAACGGAGTCTGATTGTATTTTTTCTATTGGCTTCTTCCCTTTTGACCACTTCCCACAATCTTGGCATTGAAATCTTTGGTACTTGTTCGTCAGAGATAATATAGCTCCTCTTTTTTGTAAATGAAAACCGCCACAGTTTGGGCAACAAACTTCTTTTGTTTCTAGATTATGATTTGGATGTATATTGATCCAACCTTTAAGTTTGTCGTAGACTTCTTCAGTAAGCTTAACGTCATTAATATTATATTTCTTCATCAACTTCCAAGCTTTAGGATTTTTTGCCATACATTCAATCCATAAAGGCATACCTTCGTGTGAGGTTTTCATACCTATACCAAGTAACTGTGCTACATAATCTAATTTGTTACTAGCAAATCTAAACTTCCCTCTTGCTGTGGTTAATAGATCTATATCTTTATAAGAACTTGGTGGGGGTAGTTTGTGTATTAAAAACTCTTTATTAAGAGTTGGCATATCAAATCTTTTGCCGTTATAAGTTATTATTGCATCAGCTTCATTAATTAACTCATGTATTTCTTTAATCATCTTCTTTGGTGTTGTGTCGTAAATGCTAGAAAAAAATGTTTTCTTTTTATCTAGCCACTTTGCTGCCCAACATAAAACTGTAGATGATTCTATTAACTGACCTATGCTAATGTTCTGTTGAAACAAACCCCAATGAAATCCCATGTGAGGACTTGTTTCTATATCTAATATAAGTATCTTCATATAAAAAACCTGTATAACAAAATAAAGTAAAAAATAATTAAAGCAAAAGCTATCATTAATAGTATAACTGTTGTTTTTACAAGTCTTTTAAATTTAATTGTTTTAATAAACCCAAGCATATAACACACAAGCTATTATAGGTGTGATAGGTAAGGCTATCAATATACCTAGCAAGAAAGCCATTCTCTTACAAAATAATTTATTAATATCTTTCATGTTATTTTAAAATTGTAATGCTGTTTCTAAAGTGTTTGGTAAACTTAAAGTACCTACACCAGCAGTGCCTTGTTTAATCATGTCAAACATTTTAGTTTTAGCTAGTTCTTTGTCGTATTTCTTTAGCACATTCTGGAGCATTATTCTTTGTCTTTGAGGATCAGCTAGTAACAAGTTCTTTTTTAACTCTTCTGCTACTTCTTTGTTCATGCCAACGCCTTCTCGGAGTTTGTTAAATATAGACATAATAAGACCTTTTTTGTCAGCACTATCACTAAAGTCACTTAAAGCATCCTCAACTTGCCTTCTAGCTGTTGGCGACCCACCTAAAATTTCACCTTGTGCACGTTTTCTTTTTATTTGCATCTTCATCATTTTTTCAAAATCAACAAATTCTTTTTCTGATTTAAATAAAAGTTTTAATGCAGCTCTAGTTCTTGGAGTGCCAAAGGTAGATTTTATTATATCCTGACCTTTGTCAATTTTTTCGTACATTTGATTTAACACACCAGACTTAAATGAAGATTTTTGTGATTCAGTCATAGACTCTACTTTTCTTGCTAAATCTGCTGTATCGTTACGAAAGAATTTTTTACCCTCATTAAAAGCACTTTTTATATCCATAGCTTCAGAAAAGTTATCATTAGCTTGTTTGTATATAGGGTTATTGTTTCTTGTAATGGTATCAAATAATTTTTTAGATTGAATTACTTCTCTGCCTTGTGGATTTACTTTTCCAGTTATATCTGTATTAGATTCAACAATATCATCTAAACCCATTTTGATTTTATGTAAGTATTGTGTAGGTAATTTTTTCATTTTTTTTAACTGATCCCATGTAGGATTTGCTTCGCCAGTTAAAGATAAGTTTTTCATTTTTTTAACATAGGTTTCCCATGCTTCTTTTATTAAAGGTTGGTCAAAAATATCTACTTTATTTATTCTAAAGTTACCCCTGTCTATTTTTACTTTATATGCTTCAGGATATAGTTTTTTTGCTTCCTGATATTGTTTTTGATTTATTTTAAATATGTAAGAAGAATCAACTACGTCTCCTTCAACACCCATAGCTTTGTTTAGTCGTTTTTGTGCATTTTCAGAAAAGACTTGCCTTGACTCATCAACTGTTTCTTGTATTAACTCAGATGATTCTGATTGTACAGTTGCTGCTTGTCTGCCTAACCTTGTTGTGCTCTTTTGCAATTCAGCAATTTGTATATCATTTAAACCCAATCTTCTAGCTTCATCTAACTGCCTTTGAACTTCTATAGGTGTAATGTTTTGATCTGCTAGATTGTTAGCAATTCTTTGTATAGCTTCATTTTGTGCATTAGGTTTTGTAATGCCAAGATTTTTAGATAAATTAGATATACCATTAAACCCTGCTTTAACACCTTGTCCGCCACCAATAAGTAAAGGCGGCACTATAGCACCACCAAGCCCATACATAGCCATGCTACCACCTAGACTTGTATCTCTGTTGGGGTCATAAGCACCTGCCCCTGCAACAGCTCCGCCAGTACCACCTATACCCATTAACTTAATAATTCTTCTTGCAATGCTTGTGTCTTTGTTAGCTTGTAACCATTTACCAACTTTAGGAACTTTTGTAATCATACTGCCTGTTAAAAATCCAGATGCTATACCTGTTAAAATAGCTTCAACTGGTTGTTCTGCTCTATATGCCCCTTGCTGTTGTCTTAACTCTTGAACATAAGTATCGTAATCTGCCTTACCAATTTTAGACATAACTTGAGCTTCAATTTCATCACCAAATTCAAAGGTTGCTGTACTACCTATATTTCTAGCAAGTTCTTTTACTGGATCATATCCAAGACCTACTTCTGGTGTATCGCCTTGTCCTGTGCCACGAAATTGTTTTTTTAATAACCTATCTTCATTTTCTTCAGAGTTATAACCACCACTATTTAACAACTGCTCGTTTTCTACAGTTGGTGATGTAAATAACTTTTGTCTTTCTTTAGTAACTCTTTGTTTTATTTCATCACTATTTGCATCAATATCGTCAGGAATATTTCTTATTGTAATTCCATCTTTAGTTTGTATGTCGTATGGCATATTTATTTCCTATTTAATAATCAACTACAACAGTTTTGTTAGGTGATCTAACTCTATATGAATCTAAAATAGATAAGTCTTGTGGTTTATTTCTGTCATTTCTAGACTCTGCTGCGTATACAGTGTCAATGGTAGAGTTATAATTTTGAATAATAAATTCTTCATCGGCTATAGCCAATTCAATAACCCTGATTAATTCAGCAGGTGTCATATTGTCGTAGTTAGCACCAGCAGCTTTTCTTAATAATTCTTGTTCTTTATCTGATGGCATACCTTTAAGTTTTGCACCAGCATCTAATTGTCTGTTAGCCATTTGCTGTACAATTTCTTTTGTATTTGCTAATTTTTCATCTAAAGTATCACCGCCTGCCCCAAAGAACGATGCTACTCTTGCAGCTTGTGTTTTTAAATCAGTTTGTAAGCCCATAAATGTGTTGTCAGATTCAATAGCTTGTTTATATTTTTGATACTTTGAAATATTTCTAGGAGCATTATCGGCTAATGGTTTTAAATCACTAATGCCTTTGTAACCTAATTTTAATAACTCTGATGTAGTTGGAGCTATAGGGTTTGTTAATTGCAATGCTTGTTGAACTGCTTTTAATTGTGCTTCGTCAGCAATTGTAAATTTTATATTTGGATCAGCTTCAGATTGGTTTTTCTTTGCAAGTAATTGCGAGTAAAGTTGTGCATTATTTACTTGTGGTTTTGGTTTGTTTAAAACTTCAAAAACTTTTGATGGATCAGAAAAAACAGCAGCTCTTAATACAGGATTGCCTTTAACTCTAGGATCGTTTAATAATTCTTGCTTTAAAGTTTCATCTCTTTGTTGATTTTGTATTTTTAATTTATCTTCAGTAATTTGTGTATCCATTGCATACCCTTGTGGTATGTTTGTAAATGGTGCTTGTGCTGCTTTGTTTGCAGTTAAAAATGCTTTAGCAATATACGGGGTAGCATCTCCTGCACCTAAATTTTTAGGTTGTGCAAGGTAACTAGCCAAACCAGTAACAAGACCTGTGCCAATAGACTGCTTGTTTGCTTTATCTATTACCGACTGATCAATTAGTTTATTGTCTAATAAACTTTGTACCTGTGCATCTGGAGCTGCACCAAACACATTCATGTTTCCAAAATAGTCAAATAAATTCATTTTTTTTCCTTATGCCCTTGAGATGTATTGTCTACCAAGCACGTTTTCTGTTTCTTCTGTTGGAATTTGTCCACGCATAACTTGTGCTTGTTGATGTTGTAGTCTTTGTTGCTGTTCTGGTGATAGTGCGTTTATACCCATACCCATAGCTGCTTCACCCATAAATTCATTGCTAGGTGTATAATCAGAAACTTTAAAATTGTCTAAAAAGTCAGTTTCATATCCACCACCACCTTCATTTGTTCCTGCTATTGGTGTAAAGTTAGGTTGGTAATTTAATTGCTCTGCACTTATATTAGGGTCATAGCCACCACCAGTAAATAAGTCTGGGCTGTCTAAACCTGTTGTTTGTGTTGCTCCTAAATTGTCAGCAGTCATCATACTTAAATCACCTGTGTAAACATCTGTTGGTGATACTGGTGCATTGTATGCAGAATCCATTAATAAGTTAGGTGTGTTTTCTGGAGTTACTACACTTCCAATTTGTGGAGCTCCAACTGATGCAAATGAAGGAGTTGCTCCTAGTAATCCTTGTCCTGCTGCTGTATTCATACCACCCTGCCCTAATGCTGTTCCAGCACTTGTTCCTGCTGTAGCTCCTATTGCTGTTCCTGATGTTGCTGCTGTTGCCCCTGAAGTAAATCCAGAGCCAAAACCTCCTGCCCCACCAAACATACCGCCACTTGCCCCACCTACTGCTGCACCCATTAATGGGTCTTTACCTGTAGCTAAAGCAGTTAATGCCCCAACTCCCATCCCTACCATTACTGGAGCACCCATTATTTACCACCTCCACTTGAAGTAGAAGTCTGATTAACTGGAGCAGGTGCTCCATAAGCAGCAGATAAATAAGACTCTAGTTTGTTGTAAGGTTTGTTTTGCTCAAACTCAAATCTAGAAATATCTGCATTTAAAGCATCCTTACTATATTGTTCATTTGTTTGACCAATTTTTGCTAATTGATTAATGTCTGTATAGCCTTGTCCAACTAAATTTCCAGCATTGGCTATTGCTTGATCTTGTCTTGCTCTTTCAGCACCATAATTACTGTATGCAAGTTCTGCTGATTTGGCAGCTAATGATTCAGCTAGGTTTCTACTTGCATCACCTTCTAATCTTGCTTGAGCACCAGAGCCATATCGCCCTGATAAAGCTGATTTACTGCTAATATTACCCATAGCATCATTAAATTCTCTTACAACAGGAGCTGCAGCATTTGACATCATTGCGGAAAAATATGGATTTCCTGCTGATAGTCTGTCACCATTAATTGTGCTTAATCCTTGTGTTTCAGCCGCCCCAAGTAATGGGCTACCTGCTCTTGCTTTGGCTTCTGCCATTGCTAAAGCATCTGTTGTTTGTGCTGAAGCAGGGACATAAGTATCGCCACCATAATATTCTGGAGAGTCAGCATTATAAAGACCTTTTGCTTCATCTAAACCATAGGTTATGTATGGCAAGATAGCAGGGTCAATATTTTGCGTAGTTTCAGTAGTGCTACCACCACCTCCTCCACCTTTGAATTCCCGTAATCCTGTTACGGGGTTAATCGTGCCTGAACCCCCATGTGCCCTTAATAAATTAGCTTCCCATGTATTAACATGAGCAAGTTCGGTATCTCCTTCTCTACCGAGTTTGCCTAAATCTTTAGCTAACCAGTTATATAACCATATTTTTAACTTAATCATTCTAGTTTCAACTCCATTAATTGATATTTTTTTTTGTAACCATATAGCCTATTCCATAACCTAGCTATACTCTCGTATTTAGTAGACCCTTGTATTGCAGTACATCCTTGTTCTTTTGCCCACTGTTTAAACTGCCCAAACCCTGCTTTAGTATTTTTACCGCCTATATAAGTTATGTATGCAATCCTGTCGTTAGGGTAATTAATAAATTGAACAGTGAGTGCTACATAACAAATCTCGTCTTTCATTACTAAAAGTAATTGTTGTTGCCCTTGTGTAACTAATAGCTTTAATTGGTCAGCTGTAAATTCGTTGTTACCTTTTTCTAATGCTTTTTGTAAAAGTGGTTCAGCTAGATGCCAGAATCTCTGTACTTGCTGTGTAGGTACTATGTAAAGTTTCATACATGTATTCTACTACCCTAACACCACATAATCAAACGTAGTTCCATTTACTCCTACAAAACCTACTTTTGCTTCTCCATTACTTTTACTTTCTATAAAAGGTAATCCAAACTCTGTATTAGATCTTGCACTAAATAAAATAACTGATGATACGGCTATTCTTTCATCTTTTAATATATTAGTTCCTTCGTAAACTTTTATTTCACCTGTTGCATTTATCTTTCCGTTCATAATGTTGTTGACTATTTCAGACACATTTCTGTTAGTCCATAATCCATTAAAGGGAAGTATGCGATACATGATTCCTTTATCTTTTTTTGCCACTACCTTTCACCTTGTGAGGTAATTGTTAAATCAAATCCTACTGCTTTTGTCCAAGCACCTGTTGGATTTACTCTTAACCGATGATACCGACCACCGCTCCTTAAATCTGCTCTGTTTTCTGCAGAGGTAACAGATATTGCTCCGTAATCAATTAATCCACTTAATTTGTTTCTTGATGTTATTTGAAAATTAGCACTTCCATTTTCTATAATAGGTTGAGCTAGTGTTGCTACACTAAACATACCAAACTCTAAATCATTCGTTGTTAAATAACAGTCTAAAGGTATTAAGTCAAAAGTAACGACATGAGCATCTGTTGCTCCACAAAAAGCAAATTTACCCCCTATAAATAGCCTAGAATCAAGCGACATGGGCATTAAATCTAATATAGGATAGTCAGGGTCTAAACTATCTAAAGTTCGTCCTTGAGTCGCTAATTCAGCAACAACACTTGCTTCAGTTACTCCTGTTGACCATTTGTTTGTTTCGTAGTTATAGAACATCATCCCTCTTGCTGGTGTTTCACTATCAGGTCTAGGATAATTCCAAACAATTAATGACTTTAATGGGTCTATAGCAACACTAATATCTTCTGATTGTGTTTGGTCAAATTGATTAAAGAACCAATCATTAATCTTACCCTCGCCAATCGGTGTGACTGTTGAGCCATCACAGGCAACAAAACCTGATTCTGAAAGCCAATAACCTATCCCATTATGCGTAATAGCTGAAGATCCTGATAAACATCCTGTATTGTCAGAAATCATATCAAACTGAAACACAAATGGAGTTCCAACATAAGACATTCTTTGTATTGCTTTGTCTTGTAAAACTAATCCAAATTCACCACCTAAAACGGCTTTAATCTCTCCGCCTGATGGCAAGGTTTGATAACCTGCTTGATTAATATCAGTCCCTACCCATACATCTTCATTGTTAATATCAGACCATTGCACTTTATTGTAAGCATCTATGCCTAAAGCAGTATCACCATCATCAGCAGAATTTCCTGTCACAACAAAATCTCTAACAACCGACATTGTTTTACATCTAGGAGCAGTCGGTATATCTTTAAATCTTGGGTAACCATCTTCATCAGGAGCAGACCCTAAAACATATTTTTGTATTCTTTGTATACCATTTGTTGCAAGAACTGCCTTTCCAAATTGAACAAACTTCCAATTTTGTTGAGATGTTGTATATCCATCAAGCCTTGATATATCTTGTGTTGAATCACCTGTTCTTAATAAAATATCATTTTGACGATATAAGTATTTATTTGTACCAGCAAATATAACAACCTCTACTTTATCTTGAGCAACAAATAATGAGTTAATATTTTCTCCACTTGGAGTGTCTCCTGATACTCTTTTTTGTTCGGGAAAAGGTGCGTAACCTGTAGAACTAGAATAAACATTGTAAGCCATGTCTAAATTAGTTGTTGGACTTCCCTCTGTATCAGGTAAGTCAGGTTTCCATTCACCAAATAATATTCTTTGAGCTTTCATTAACTACCTACTCCTGCTGGGTTTGGTTTTACTAAACTAATATATTGTAAGGTAACTTGTCCGTTACGATTGCCTGTGCTTTTGCCACTGTAATAACCAGAACCATAAATTGTTGTTCCTGAATAGGTTTGCACAGAATAAAAGTTTTTCCTACCACCTGTTCCGCCACCTGTTCTACTGTTACTATAACCTATTGTAGAAGTCATATTTCTAGGGTTATTAATAGATGCCCACCATGTAGGTGGTACATTAACATTAAGTGTTGTATAAAGTTTATTCCCTGTAACTGTTTGACTTGCACTAAAGTAAGAATATAAAGAGACGGCTGGCATAGAAACACTACTTGCATAATTTGAAGTAGATAAATTACCTATGACAGTCACTTGTTTTCCTCTAGCACTTCCTAATGATATTTGAGAATTGGTTACCCTTGCACCACAAAAAGCTCTAATGAGAGAATCATTCATACTTACTGTTTGTGTTGGGGAATAACCCTCTTTAGCATTTATTTGCCCTATTGAAATTGAACCTGTACTTGGTAATCTTCCAGCCATTATTCCTTTCCTTTTAAGAATAGTATTCTATCGTCTAAATCAGAGAATACATTGTATGCAGTTGTTCCGTTGTTAGTCTTCCATACCTTAATCATCTCAAGTATTAACCCTTCAAGATAGGCTAGGTTATCGTAGTTCTGTTTAAACTTCTGCTTTATCTGTTCTAAAGTCATATCCATTATACAGCTTTAAAGGCGGTTACATTGTTCTCACAAGTTAAAGCACCATTGTTATCTAGTCTCATAACATTGTTACCAGCGTATTGGAAGTATAATGAAGCACCTGATTGAAATATTCTCCAACCAGAACCTAGCTTTAATGTTCCAGCTACTTGAGCTTCTGATACTGTAAAGTTAGTAGCATTTAGACTTGAAATACCAGTAATACTACCACCTGTAATACTTACATTGTTAGCATCTTGGTTAGCCATATCACCTTCAGGTTTTGGTAATGTAGTCCAAACAGGTGTTGCTGAAGAGCCTACAGATGTTAATACTTGACCATTAGTTCCTAACTCACCATCCATAGCAAAAGAACCAGTAATGTTAGTAGATCCTGTCGCAGTAAAAGCACCTGATACAGTTAATGGGTCGCCACCTACTCCTAACTGCCAATCTTTAATTTGAGCCATCATTTCACGCATAGCATCATTTACATAAGATGGAGGACAATCATTAGAGATATTTATGCCATCAATATCTGTATTATTGGTTGCTACAATATCCCATTCTGAAACTTTAGTCTTTGCCATTGTTCTTTACCTTATTTATTTTGAAGTTTATATGCTACAGCGTTACAAGGGTCATACTTCCACTGTGTCATTGTATTTTGAAACTTTGGATTTTCAGCACGACATTCGTTATAAGACTTATAAGCCTTTACGCCAGCCCATTCATGTTCTGCACCAAAACCTGTTGCTACTCCTAATGCTACTAATACTAATACGTTCATAATTATTTCCTCTAGTTAATTTTGTTCCAATCGGAACTTTGTTTATAATCCCATTCATCTGTGTCAGGATTAATTCTTACCCAACCCTCACCTGATATGTTTCCATTTCCTACAAGTGTTGCTACACCCTCAATCATTGCAACACCGACTACCTTATGATTAGCATAAGCCATCATAATAGCTTCAGCTTTAATACTTGCTTTACCACCATTCTGGTCTATACCCTCTACTTCTAAATCAGCAATAGCATAGATATTAGTAGATCCTTTTAAATCCAAACCACCTATTGCAGATAAATCAGCAGTAGCTAATATAACCGCTTCGCCATCTACAATTTCAGCTATATCAGGTAGCGTTGAAAAGGCTACAGTTGCAAAGGCATCTATACCTAGCATTACTTAACCTTCTTTTCTATTGCATCTAATCTTGCTGATAGTTTCTCAATGAGTGTATCTTTGATAGCTAACATCTTGTCTACTTCTTGTGTTGAATACATAGTTGCAGTAGACCTATATAAAAAACCACCAGCACTAATATGAGCATTTCCCACAGAAGCCGATGTTGGTAAGTTAGCAAAATTAACTGTGCCATCAGAAGAAACTCTTAAATTGGCTACATTGTTAGGAGATAAATTTATATTGTCTTCTGTTGAAAATATGCTCTCTTTTATTTTTACATTGCCATCATAAGTGGCAACACCATCTGCATCTGTCCATATGCTACCACCTGAACCACCTGATACTAGAACGGCTGATAGGAAGGTGTAAGAGCCATTGCTAGATATTGCACAAGTTCCTGTTGAATCAACACGACCATATAATTCAATATAATCATCTTTACCATCTAGATAAATAATATCCATAACTCTACTTGAATATGAGTACACTGCAGTCTGAACTTGAGTACCTCTAGAAACTTCTATGCCATTTTTATATATTGTGGAAATTGTTATAGTTGAAGTTGGAGCACAGGCTTGATAAACACCTCCATTTACTTGATAGTAACCAGCAACGCTTGGTTTAAATTTGCCATCTACTAATGCACTATCTGTGTCAATAGAAGCTTCAGAAAGATTAACTTTAGACCATAATCCTGTTGTTAAACCTGTCTGTTCAGCACTTAACTCACCTCTAAACGCTACAGTCTTACCACCTGTTCCTACTGCTACAGGCATACGAGCTTCTTTCCATAGAGTTAAATTTACACCACCAGATTGAGCTCCTTTTTCAACTTTATATTTACTTCCAGAGGGAACAATATGTAAATCAGTATACCAATGTGTAACTGTCTCACCACTGTTCGTACCCATTGCGGTAGTACTACCATCTAAAGTAAAGTTAACTGCCCTTCCTATAGTGTTGAAATATAGTTCTACATATATAGGAACATCGTTAGTGTTAGTATATTCAACATTAAATTGTCTTTCACCTGATGTTCCATTTGTACCTGTTAAATTTTCTGACCACACCATAGGCTCTGGAGTGTAACTACCACCACCTGTGCCTATTGCTATGGTTTCTATTCCTGTTACTACAAATGAGAAAGCACCATCCATAAGGTCATTTAAATTAGCACTTGCTACTGATACACTAAAAACCTCAAAAGATTCTGGTGTTCTATTTGCTGAACCTGTACTAGGTTTTGAGCCTGTGTTTCCAGACCCTATTATTACAGAATAATCCAAAGAGTCTCTAGGTTTATCAAAAGTAATTCTATATTTACCAGTGCTTAATTTGGTTGAAGTAAACCCTGTGCCTAAACTAACTGTACCATCACCATTTACAGCACCTGAATAAAGCACAGGTAATATATCTGTAGTACCACCACCTGTTCCTGAACTAGGTTCAGCAGTAGCGTTAATACAATACAACATAGCTACGTTACGAGGTCTTGTTTCAGTACCACCTGTTGATGCGGTAGTTAATGTGTGTTCATGTGAAGCATCAAAACTTATGTCTAAAGGAACAAAGGGCTCTGTACCTACAGGTGAATCCTCAGCAAATGAAGTAGTGCCTGCACTTGTAAAAACTCCAGAAGAACCTTGTATTCCTGCTCTATTCGTTTGTTGCCTTAAAGAGCCTGTTAAACTTTTATTAGATGTAGTGCCTGTATGACTATGTGCTTTAAACTCATCATCTTGTTTAGTACCTACAGGTAATGTATCTGATGAACCTCTAACGAACTCATCTTGTAAGTTAGGTAAGTTGAATGTAGTTGAACCATCACCAGCACCATACAAGTCAGCTACTTTAGAATAGAGTGAGCTATATGTAGTTCTTGATACTGCTGAACCATCACAATGTAACCATCCTGTTGGGACACTGTCCATTGCAAAAGGTGCTACCATACCAATAACTGTGTCTACAGATGGAACTCCAATAGCTACAGGCATACGAGCCTCTGCCCATTTATTTACTTGAGCCGCATCGCTAACAATTACTTCATAAGTGCTTCCTGATGGAATGATATAAAGATTAGTATTCCAAGCTTGAGCTCCCTTAGTTCCAGAGCTTGCAAACTCTGTCCCATCTATTTTCATAGTGACATAATTTAAAGTATCTGCTGCCGTTGCAAATACCCCTAAATTAACATAAAGAGGAACATCATTTGTATTAGTGTAAACAGTCGCTAAAGTCCTCTCACCTGAACCTATTAAATTCTCTGACCACACCATAGGCTCTGGAGTATAACTACCACCACCTGTACCACCACCACTAGATTGACCAGTGATTAGATGGGCTGATAATGATGAAGCTACTGGAGCACTAGGACTGCTAACTGATAAATCTGCCCCTACCAACACAGCATAAAGCTCCATTGTATCACCTACCTCTAATTCAACAATATCTGAAGAAGATAAAATTGACCCACTAGTAGTACCAGCCAAAGCAGTTCCGTATTTATACACTTCTCCGTTTTTATAAAGAATTGAATTACACATTCCAGATAAACTTGCCCCCATTATTCTCATAAAAGCATTAAATTGGTAGTATCCTTTTACTTTAGCTGTAAAGGTACTATCCTTAAAACTATCCGTTGTATCCCATTCAACATCTGTTAATAAAACTTTTTTTGGTATACTAGAAGTTAAATCTATAGAACCAACTTGATTAGCTTTAAAAGTAACCGCTTCTTTCTCTTTTACTTCACCCTCTGTTATTGAGGAGATCATGTTACCA
>OJIR01000386.1_pt1 | contig 14614 bp, 10 predicted proteins | sample 1595711 | NCBI WGS metagenome assembly OJIR01 (sample SAMN05416846, study PRJEB24817) | seawater metagenome | isolation source: Sea water | place: Canada:Atlantic | collected 2013-07
AGCCTTCAGATAAGAGCCTATGAATAGAAAAGGCCTTTGAATAGAAAGGTCTTTGAATAAAAAAGGGCTATGGGTACAAACACTCTAACTGAACCGGTCCTGTCTTTTCAGGCCAATTCTAAACAGGCCGCGTTAAGGCCTGTTTAGAATCTGTTTAGGGTCTCTTCAGGGGCTTAGTCAAATCCGGCAACGGAGTCATCGGCGACTTCGGTTACAGCCTCTTCCACGGCTACCCCATCGGGTGTATCACCCTCATAACGCAGCGTGGTAAAGCCAAAGAACATTTCGTGCATGGTTTGCAGGCCAAAGAACACCGGCTTTGTTGGATCTGGATTGCCTGGATTACGATCTGAATTATCCATTGCACCAGTGGCAATCAACTTACTCCCCGCAGGCAAAAATAGAGGCTCTTCTAAGCGATAGTTGAACTGCCAGTTGAAATCGTACTTAGGCACAGACAACAACTGCTCAGTTTTGCCATCAGGGTATTCAACACTGTAGCTCATGTGCTTACCACGAAAGTGCATGTGCGGTGTCATCTCATAAAGATAAGCGTCCCGCTCTACCAATTGCTCGCCACGCAGCATGTGTTCCTTGGCACCGGGAGGCACTAGGAAACGGCGTTGACCAGCCACACCACCAGACATTACAAACGCTGGCGGTTTGTCATAAATGAACAACCCTACTTCGGTTTCATCTACAGTCTCGCGACCGGAAGTGGTGTAGTGCATCTGCAACAATAAATTAGAACCCTTCGGAATGAAGCGGCCGCTGTTATCGCGAAACTCATCTGGCTGTCGGCCTGGCGCAAAACCACCAATATTATCGCCACGCTCAGCTGCTTTGTTCTGTTCACTGCCAGACTTATCCGCAGGGCTAGATAAATAGGTAATGACGTGGTGCAAAACCTCGCGATCGCCTGGCACAAACTCCATAGCGCGAATCCACACATCGCGATCTAAGTTCAGCTCAACTGGCACATAACGGTAATCAATAACACCGGTAGCTGGAATGCTTTGGGCTGGCACCTTAAACACCATATCTGGTTCACCTAAGCTGAATTTACCGTCGGTAAAAGTCATCAAAGGCAGGGGATCAGTGCCCTCGTCCATGGGCGCTCCCGCATCTATCCAATGCACAAGCTTTTGCTTTTCTGCAATGGTGAGGCCAGCAACTTCCGCGATTTTCTTGCCGACATGACCGTCAATCTGGCCAGGCGGCATACGACGAGTCATCACCACTTCGCGCATCATTGGCGACCAACCTCGAACCATGGCATGGCTAGACATTGACCAAGGACCGATAGCACCGTCGTGATGGCAAGAAACGCAGTTCTCTTGAAGAATGGGAACAATGTCCTTTGTATACGAAACAGCCGCTTGCTGGTGGGCGGTTTTGGCTGCAAAGTCGATCAGCTGACCTGTAGGCTGGGCACTAGCAACCTCTGCACCATCCTGTGCGAGCAGACTGGGCAACACTTGCGCAATTGACGTTGTATCGCCTCTGTATAGCACGGTCATAGTATCGGCATTGATGATCACCGACTCACCTAGGCGAGTAACGCCGAGGGTTTCAGCCACAAGCTGGGACTGGTCCAGCAAAATCGCAATATTAAGATCTAGCTCATTGGCTTTTGCCGCCACCGCATCCCGCGCATCTTTAGGCTGAGAATTAAGCATAAAAAACTTAACGTTCTGCTCGCCAACCGCGCGCTTCACGGCGCTAAGGTTAGCCGCATCCTCTGCTAGTCCAGATCCACTCAGCCCTTGGGTTGCAACAACCACGGCTTTATAGTCGCCGTAGTAACTTAACTGATGGAATTTTCCGCTGTGATCTAACAGCGCAAAGTCACCCACCTTGGCATTGCTAGAGGCCGAAACAGCACCAGCAAAAAGACTCAAAGGGAGACTCAAAGAGAGACTCAAAAGTAAGCTTGAAAAAGCGCTGCGGCGGGCATGCGCAAAAGGTTTTATAATTTTCATTTTATTACCGTGTGTAAAAATCATCCGACTCCCGTAGCATACCCCGCAATTAAGAATAATTCGTCGGTAGTCCAAAAAAAAATGAAGTTTATCCTCGATCTGCTGCTAGAAAAGCGCAACGTTTTAGCGTTAGTCACTTTGGCCTTAAGCATCTGCGTCGCTGTCGGCTTGGGTTCCATCCGCATGGTTGCCACCAGCGAATCGCTACTCAGCGATAACGACCCTTTCAAATTAGAAGTAGAGATGGCGCAGGAAGACTTCCCGCCCACTACCGGCGTACTTTTCGCGTTCGAAGCCGAGGACATTTTCGCCTTAGAGTCACTGCAAGCAATGGAGGCATTGACCCAGCGTTACTCTGAAGTGAAATCAGCCATCGCCGTAAGGTCGCTGTTAAATCAGCGCTTGAGCGACTCTGATCAAAAAACCTATGGCCGAGACTACCTAGTACCTGAGCTCACGGGGCTCACCGACAGCGATACGGCCGCGATCCGCGAAATTGCGTTAAACGACGACGACATCGTGAAAAACTCACTGTCTAAAGCGGGTGATATGGCGTTGGCTACAATTCGCTACAAGAATGCTGAAGATGATCAAGAAACGCGTTTAGAAATTGCTCGTTCAGTAGTCGCCTTAAGAGACTCCTTACGCGAAGAATTCCCAAACGTAGACATATACGTGCTTGGCAGGCTGATGTTTGAACTAGACGGCATTAATGCGCGGCAGAAAGACAACCAAGTACTGCTGCCGTTAGTGCTTGTAGTTGGGACATTATTGCTGTGGTTTTGCCTACGTTCACTGCCCTTTTCTATCACCCTAATGACCATGGCCGCGCTGTCATTTGCCGCAACAATGGGCACCTACGGCTGGCTAGATATTCCTCTCAATCAAATCTCCACCCTTGGTCCACTGGTGGTTATTGTTATAGCCATAGCCGATGGTATTCACGTGTTGTCTATTTATGCACAGGGCCTGCACAAAGGCCTTGCCAAGATGGATGCCATGAGAGAAAGCCTGCGAGTCAACATCCAGCCTATTACCTTGGCAACAGTAACCACAGCTATGGGTTTTCTCAGCCTCAACTACAGCTCTTCTCCGGGCATTTACGGATTCGGTAACATCATTGCCATTGGCGTGGTTTGGGCTTACGTCGTGACGCTGGCAATTCTTCCAGCAATAGTTTTAATGCTGCCAACCAACAAAGTACCTAAACCGTTGGGTATTGCAGGATTCATCCGCGCCGTAATTAACGTTGTCACAACAAGGGGCAACATACTTTTTTGGGGCAGTGCAGTAATCATTGTGGTGACTCTGGGTTTACTGCCGCTTAACAAGCTTGATTTCAGTCGTTTCACCTTTATCGATGAAGATTCCGATGCTCACTATGTGCTGACGGCACTCAGCGAAAAGATTGGCAACGACCAAGCGCTCGCCTACAGCATAGACAGCGGCGAATATTACGGCATCACTAATCCAGAATTTTTACAACAAGTGGAAGCCTTATCTATCTGGTTGGAAGCACAACCAGAAGCGAGCTTCGTGACCAGTTATACCGACTACTTACGTGCTCGCAACAAGTCAGATAATGACGATGACGAGGCTTACGATGTACTGCCCGCAGACCAGCTGCAAATAATCGACTATCTGGTGGGTTATCAACTGATACAGGAAATTGAGCCCAGCCTACAGCCCATCTTCAACGCTGACTACTCGGCGGTGAGGCTGGTCATCGCAACATCAAACCTCTCCAACAAACAATTACTCGACTTCAATGATCGTATTGATGCGTGGATCGCCAACAATGTAAAGAAGGAATATAAAGTCCTTCACGGCGACAACAGCATCCTCTACGTGCGCCTCGATAGACGCATTACGCAGGAGCTGGTGCAAGGCTTTATGCTGAGCTTTTTGCTCATCACCATTACCATGATCATTGGCTTAAGAAGTTTGCGTTATGGGCTATTGAGCATCATGCCCAACCTTTTCCCAGCCACCGTTGTGTTTGGTGTTTGGGGCCTATTTGTGGGCGAACTGAGCCCCTACATTTTGATGTTGTTCTCCATCAGCATTGGCTTGGTTGTGGACGACTCAGTGCACATACTAAGTAAATACATCAGTGGCAAAGAAGAAGGCATGTCTTCTGAAAACGCTGCCGTATACTCCCTCGACAGAGCAGGTTCAGCAATTACCATCACCACGCTAAGCCTTGCCCTCGGCACCTTTATTTTGGTTTTTTCCTCCACACCCTATTTTCAAAGCGTAGCGTCACTGCTCACACCAATCATTGTGGTTGCATGGGCCCTAGACTTATTCTTTTTGCCGCCGCTGTTGATCAAATTCGACCGGTGGATGGACCGCAACAAAGTCGCTAAAGCCGCAGCAGAGCGCTAGCCCCCGACATGAATAGCTCCGCAGCTAAGCCGTTGAAGCGCACGCAAAACAGCAACCGGCACGGCATTTGACACAGCAACTGGCACGACAGCTGACACAACAGCTGACACAACAGCTGCCACAATAGCTGGCATAGCCAAGGACTCAACCAAAGACATAGAAAAGGACAATGCGAAAGACAGTGGTAGACTGAGCTTTTGCACGGAGCCTGTGTCATGAATAAGCCACATACAACCTCTCGCCCTAACCAACAGCCGACACCCGCAGCACATTGGCCAACGCCTCCCACACCACCCGTTGGCAGCCCAAACATTGTCCTAATGATGCTGGACGATGTGGGATTCGCAGACTTTGGTTGCTACGGCTCGGAAATAGACACCCCAACAATTGATGCCGTGGCTAACGCAGGCGTTCGTTACAGCGGCTTTCACACAACAGCCATGTGCTCCACCACTCGCGCCGCCCTGCTCACTGGCCGCAACCATCACGCAGTTGGCGTCGGTTGTTTGGCTAACTTCGACAGCGGCTACCCCGGCTATCGCGGCAAAATCTCAGCCGCTGCACCAACCCTCGCCGAAACATTACGAGGTGTGGGCTACCGCAATTACATGGTCGGCAAATGGCATGTCACCCCACTAACAGAAACAGGACCCACGGGACCGTTTGACGGCTGGCCGTTAGGTCGTGGCTTCGACCGCTTCTACGGATTTTTAGACGCCGAAACCGACCAATACTCGCCAGAACTGGTGCGCGACAACAGCCATATTACAGCACCCGGCAACTACGAAAGCGGTTACCACCTAACCGAAGATCTATTCGACCAAGCGATTGGCTATGTCAAAGGACACATTGCGGTGTCACCGCAAATTCCATGGTTCATGATGGTTACCCCAGGCGCATGCCATGCCCCGCACCAGGCGCCCAAAGACTTAATCGACAAGTACGATAAAATTTTTGCCAAAGGTTGGGACGCAACACGAGCAGATCGACTGGCGCAACAAATTGAGCTGGGCATAGTACCCGAAGGCACAGTGCTGCCGCCGCGAAACGATTCAGTCGGTGCTTGGGACGAACACAGCGACGACGAGCGCCGAGTATTTTCTCGCTTGGCCGGAGCATACGGCGCCATGCTAGAGCATACAGATCAGCAACTCGGCCGCCTGATGGCCTTTCTAGAACAAGCCGATTTACTCGACAACACACTGGTACTGCTGCTGTCGGATAACGGCGCAAGCCAAGAGGGCGGACCTAACGGTTTTATCAACGCAATGGGCCCCTACAATCTACAACCCGAATCAATGGCGCAAAAACTTGCGCGCCTAGATGATATTGGCGGCCCGGACACTCACAGCAACTTTCCCTGGGGCTGGGCAATGGCCTCCAACACCCCGCTCAAACGCTATAAGCAAAACACTCACGGCGGCGGCATACGCGACCCGTTAGTTATGTCTTGGCCCGCCAAAATCCCCACCGACGGCAGCATTCGCAGCCAGTTCTGCCATGTCAGTGACCTCAATCCCACCATCCTTGATCTCATTAATGTCAAAGTAGCGGCGACTGACGGCGTGGGCACTCCGGGCACAAGCTTCGCAGCCACCTTGACCGACCCCACAGCAGATACGGGTAAAACCACCCAATATTTTGAAATGTTTGGCCACCGCGGCATAGTACACAACGGCTGGAAGGCGGTTGCCTATCACCCACCGGGCAGCGCCTTCAGCGATGACGTGTGGGAGCTGTACAACCTAAATGAAGACTTTAACGAAACCCACGACTTAGCAAATGCACACCCGGAACGGTTGGCCGAGATGCAAGACATTTGGTGGCAAGAGGCAGAAACCAATCAAGTACTGCCACTGGATGATCGCTTTGCGCCAAGGTTTGCAGAAAATGCCGAGCGACATCGCGGCGGCCGTACCCACTACACCTTTTGGCCCGGCATGGGCCACCTGCCCAGCGAGGTCGCCCCAGACCTGCGCAGCCGCAGCTATACCATTAACGCAACAGTAGACTTGGTATCAGCCACGGAACAAGGCGTACTTATTGCACATGGCGACGCCACTGGCGGGTACTCACTGTACCTGGAAAATGGCTACCTCATGCACGACCTCAATGTTGGCGGCAACCATCAACTCTTGAAATCTGCGCAGCCCTTAAGCCCTGGACACCATGAACTGTCCTTGCGCATGCGGCGCAGTAAAAATGCTGACAACAGCGTGAACGGTACCGCCACCTTACTGGTGGACGGCAAAGATGTAGCGTCCATGCAAACAGACTTTATTTTCTCGCTGATGATTTCTTGGTCAGGGCTAGACGTCGGTTTTGATCGAGGTACTACGGTGGGCAACTACGCCTCACCGTTCAGCTTCACTGGCACTTTGCTCAAGGTCACAGTAGACCTAGACGACGACCAAGACCTAGACCACGAAGCAGTCGGCCATATTGAAATGGCGAAAGAGTAAGTTTGGCTTAATGCACACGTCGCGCACTGAAAAAGGCCGACTAAAGGACAAGCTAAGACATCCCCAAAAAGCCCGCAAATTGCGGGCTCACTTGTTTAGCGCGGTGCAAACCTTTGCCCAGCATCCACTCTAACGGTAGAACCGTTCATCATTGGACACTCAACAATCGCCATAGCCATAGTGGCGAATTCGTTAGGCTTACCCATACGTCGAGGAAACGCCGCATCTTTGGTTAATTGGTTTGCACCCGCTTCAGGAATACCGGCCGTAATACCCGTATCAAACAAGCTTGGTGCAATGGTCATGCAGCGAATACCCAAGTTGCCTAAGTCACGTGCCATCGTCAAAGTCATGGCTGAAATACCACCCTTAGCCGCGCTATAAGCAACCTGCCCTACTTGGCCTTCGAAAGCTGCAATGGAAGAGGTATTAATCATGACGCCGCGTTCGCCATCTTCATTAGGCTCGTTATTGGCCATGAACTGGCCAGCAATGGTGTTGATGTTAAAAGAGGCAACAATATTCAGCTCCAGTACTTTGGCGAATATGTCTGTTGGGTGACGCGAACCGTCTTTACCCACTGTTCTTTGCGCCTTGCCACCCACTGCACCAGAACCACCGCCCGCCGTATTAACCACCACATGCAAGCCGCCCATGTCGCCTACTGCCTGAGTAATGGCCTCGTCCATCAAAGTGTAATTGGTCACATCACAAGGGTAAAACTTACCGTTAAGTGCTTTGGCTACTTCAGCGCCATTGGAGGACGCCAGATCTAGAATGGCCACCGTGCCGCCCTTACTGGCAAATTGCTCCGCGCTGGCGCGACACATACCTGAGCTGCCACCAACAAAAATTCCCTTACTGCCTGATATTTCCATTATCCCGATCCCCTTCATTAAACTTTAAATAACTGCCCATCGCTGATCAGCACAGGACGCTCAGAAAGATACACCACATACAGCCCTGGTCGAACGAATATTTGCCTGAGCCCTATTGGATACTTTGCACCCAACCTAGAACTCATTCCCAAATTTGCGAGCAGAAGACTAACGCCCGAAGCATTGCCTGTGACCAGAATATCGGGGATAAATCAAGCAATGCCAGTTGTTACAGGTGCAAAAAGAAAATCGGCAAGACACAAAATGCCGCCTCCATACCCTAGCGGCGGCCCAAGCTAGCGAGTATCTTCAACAAATCTAAATAGAACACCTCTTAATGCTGCGGAGCAAAGCCTCTTTGAAGATTTTACCCAACCCCGCGCCTTTGTTTTCCTCGCAAAAAGTGCTGATCAACTTTGTGATTTTGGTGCTGTGCGCACAATTTGCTTTTTCTGTACTCGCCATGAAAGGCGCATTGCTACCGCAGATGCTGGAATTGTGGCAAATTTCCAAAACTCAGTTCGGTGTGCTGATGTCTATTTACGGCATTGTTCATAACATTTTTTATGTCGCTCTGGCTTGGGCTCAAGACCGTTTCTCGCCCCGTGTGCTTATTCCAGTAAATATGGTCCTTGGCGGTATCACCACTTTCTTCCTTGGCAAAACCACCGACTTCACAACCTTATGCTTTCTCTTTGTCATGCTGTCACTCTGGTGCGAAGGCGCATTCTGGCCAGCGGTGCTTTCCGCCGTGCGCAAATCTACAACCGACGACAATCAAGGCAAAATCTTTGGTTTGTTGGAAGGCGGCAGAGGTGGCGTGGAGTTACTGCAAAACCTAATGGTTGTGGGTCTATACACCGCATTGGGCTACAGCCTATTTGGCCTTGAGTTAGCCTTTATGGTCAACGCCGCCATAATGATCATACTGGGCGTTGTGACCTGGTTTAGTCTGCCCAGGCAAACACTATTGAAGTCTGGCGACGACACCACTTCCGCCAATCGTGAGGTGCTTGCTGGCATGCGAGTGACACTGCGCCTACCGGAAATTTGGCTCGCCGGGGCCGTAGGTTTTTGCGTTTACATGATTTACACCGCGCTGCCGTTTTTCCTCACCTATCTCAATGAAATTTACGCGCTGCCGGTACTTGCGGTTTCTATATTTGGCATCGCCTCCACCTCCGGGGGGCGTATTGCCATTGCCCTACCCTCTGGATTTATCGCCCAACGTTTTTTCGGCGGGCCTACCGGCGGTATGGGATTTGGCATGACCTTAGTCGCCCTGCTCGCACTGAGCATGATGGCGCTGCCAATTGGGCCCACCACCATGTGGCCAGCAATGGCATTGATGCTACTCATCACCTTCACCGTCTTTTTTATGCGGCCCCTGTACTTTGCGCCGTTTGGCGAAATGGGATTGCCGCCCAGATTCTCAGGCTCAGTCATTGCCATAGCAGCCTTCATTATTTATCTGCCCACCTCTTTTGCCTACCTCTTGTGGGGTGTGTTGTTAGACAACAACGAGGGCGCAACGGGCTACCGGTACCTGTTTGCTTTAATGGCTGTGGTGGCCGTTGTTGGCTGGTTTCTCGCACGCAGCCTAAACCAACGCATACGCAGCGGGGCCGCGGAGCGCATTGCTGAGAAAATCCAAGCTATGGATACCGAACTGGGACTACAGGGCGAGGAAAAAACCCTCAGCCAGCTGATAGACAAATAGCTAGCAAAGCCCTGCGCCACTTCACCAAAATCGCCTAACTCGCCCAATAGTTCTAAAGCGGTGGCAGTAAATAGGCATCCAGCACGCCTAATGGACCTAGCTTGGCTTCTACTAAAGCCCGATCCTGCCGCGACAGATTTTCGATCTCACGCCTAATATGCAAACGGGAAACCTCGCTGTATTTCAGCGAACGCATTTTTATTGGTCCCTCACCTAGGTCTACCTCACACCACTTCTCCCCAGCGGCAAGGGCTTGGCGAGAAACTTTAAGAAACTCATGATAGGTATCACGCATGTGTGCAAAGAAAGGCGTTAACGTCGGGGGTAGCGCATCATCTGCTAGATAGTCACTGTCATCACTGCGTGCTTGAAAGACACGGTCCATGTGATTAAGCATTTGCGGCGCGCAACCTTCAATCCAACTGCGAGGCTCTGGGTCGGCGGCAATATGCGCTTTGAAGAGACCAGCGAAAGTAAAGTCGCCCAAAGAGGCACGTTCGCCCAACAAAAAATTATAGCGACTATAATGCGCTTCTGCGTGGACCATTAACTGCTCGAAATCTCGCCGCACTGCGGCTGCCTGATCCGGGCCACAGCCACGGTTAGCACAAGCCTTAAGTCCAAAATTATCTCGCACTGAGTCGATCATGGCCGCAGCCGCAGCATCCTCTTCTGCGGTTAAACCCTCATACATGTACTTACCAATATTGTTGGCATAAAAACTTCTGGCGACAAACTGAATATTGTGCGGATAACACCAGCGGCTACTTATGGCGTAACGGCCAAACCACTCATCCGCCCAATCTTCCAACAAGTGGGCGGCAATACGCTGCACCGGAGTACTGGGCATAATGGCTCGATCCGGGTATTTCTCATTCAGCATCAAACCAATCGGCGTGGTGTCATGAATAAACCAACCCTCCGGCGTTTGCAGACCGGGAATGAAATGTGTGCCCAGCCGCGCTTCCATTTCTTTGCCACTGACTCTGGTCTTAAGTTTAAATTCGTAGTCCAAACCTAGATAGTTAAGCATGGCTTCAAGCTTGCGCGTAAATAAACTGTGCTCGCCACCCCACATAACATAGTGTCCGTCAAACATAACGTTCTCCCCTCAATGTTGTTCTAAATCTTTGATTATGGCTATCAACGTCGCGAAAGAAAAAAGTTCACCCTTTGCCTTGACCCGAATCATCGGTTTTGTAAGGCGGGAACGTCACCTTCACTTTTGAAGTTGATCAAAGAGGCCAGCATCGATCAAAAACGTGAATAGCACATTCGGCTATACAAAAAGTCATCTTTAAATCAATATAATGCCTTTCATTATTTTAATCTAGCAACCTGACCCGTAAACTCCGATAAGTCTGAACCATGCAAAAAATACCCAAGAAAAACTTCCCCATTGACTGCCAAGCTCTACATAGCGAAATAATAGACTTGGATACCGGCACCGTTTGGCAATCTCACCTACCTATGTCCCGCGACATCTACGACAACCTAGAACTACCGCCCGCATTACGCAAAGTTGGCATAGGCCGAGGCGTTATGGATGAGCATTACTTCCGGCGCTCGCCCCAGGCATCAGTTGACGGCCCAGTCACTGAGAAAGTCATAGCGGGTCATGCGTTTTTTCATTGCGCTAACCCACCAGCTGACGGGGCCGAAATGCCTATCCCGGGTGGCCCCGCCCTGCTACGAGTAGACAAACACCATTCGCTCGTTTTCCACGCTGGAAGTGAACTGCAACTCGTCACCACGGAGCCGGGCAAAACATTTATCCAAGTTATCGCGGCCACACCAAGTGGCGGAGGTATTATGCAAAAAGGTTCGACAGACCATGTTGTATCGTTGCCTGATGGTTGGCAGGCAAGCAGCCAGACTGTTAGCGCAACTACGGTGATTCACTTACCGCACCCAACACAGGCGTGGTTCTTTGCTGACGGCGCCAGCTTCCAAGGCCCAATAGACATCCCAGAGTAGCTTACAAGACTGGGTTAGCGATCACACCAACCCACGCTCACCAATACCCACAGGCGCGCTAGCACCACCTGCACGCGCCTTACCCACCACCTCTCTTAAGGTATACGCCGCATTCAGCTCAGCTTCAGACGAGTTCGGACCTAACTCGCCCACGCGATGATACTCGCCTTGGTCATCAGCCAAACGAAAACCTACAGTGGCGCCAGCCGCTTCACCGGGCAGACCTCTAGCACCAAACCCATGACCCTCATTAGTTTGTGTACCAGTGGTAGCTTGATAACCCATTCTGTGCAGTAGTTTCTCACTTGCCCGCTGCAATACTTCAGGGCGCACGGAGAGCATCCAATTCTCTTGCTGGCGCAGCCACGGCTGCTGCATACCATTGAGCATAACAATACGCGGATTATCAGTATGGTTAATGCCGGTACCGTGCAGTAACCGACCATCAGTGATGACCATGGTACCCGCCTTAGCGTCTAGATTAATTGCCGGCGGCAACTTACCAACGGGTTTACCCTGGCGAACCGCTTCGGATAAAACCAAATGACTGCCGGGAATGATCAGTGTCCCACCTGTAGTTTCATCTACATCAGTAATGGCGGTTAAAATATTAATGGTCATTGGACTGCGAGAATCCAGCGCATTACCTTGGTCTTGGTGCAGCGCTTGAGGTACACCGCCTTTTAGCGAAATCGCCGCAATCAGCGACGTGCAAACCCAACCGGGCCCAAGGGCTTCAGTAACCAGTTGCTCAACTAACGGGCCACCCTGAGCGATACTCGGATGCTGTTCAACAAATAGCTCAAAACAGCGGCCCTTGTTCACACAGCAGTTAATGTTTTGACCACTGGGCGTTCGCTGCGCTATGCCCGCCAGCTTTTCGCCTTCCGCTTGATCCAGTACACGCTGCCGAATAGTCGCCACCTGCTCTGCTGACATGCCATCTTCCACTTTGCAGTAGCCCCAGCGCAGCATATCGCTGCGCAGCCGCGCTATGTCTTTACTGGGCTTAGGCAAATCTTCTTCGCGCCAGTAGTCATGCTTTGAACCAATAGTGGTGTCGTAGTAAGCGCCAGGCTTGAACGCCCAGTTACCCCAATCTTTGCGCCCCTTGGGCGTTACAAAGTAAATTTCCGGATTATTTTTCAGGACCGAGGCCATAGGCTCTTTGGAACTGACCTCTGCACGGTACATATGCTGTTCACTTGCCGATTGCTCAGCAATGAAACTTGGCTCGAATTCTTTTGGAATATTACTCATTTCGCTCTTCTCTCTTTCCCCAGCACCCTTAAACTAGCCTTCGGCGCGAACCAGTTCAAGGACAAAACCACCCTATTTGCTTGCGCTTGCTGTAATTTGGCTAGACGGTCTACTAATCAAACACTCGCCTCATTGTGCGCAACTTTTAGGTTCCATATTTGAGGTTCCATATTTGAAGATCCCTATTTGAAAATCCATAGATGAAAAGCCGTCATCAGCTTTTGCAGCAATGGCGCAATGGCATATTTACGGTCTATCTCCCCCCCATGAGCAAACTCACTGACACTCGCGCCCTGCCAAGGCAGCCAGCGCACTTGGGTGAGCAACAATAATAACCTCCTATGCAAAAGACATAATGACCAAACACATGGCCTCCAAAGGCATTAGAGTTGACTCAATACTTAATAGGCAGATCCGTTGCTTGTTGGACTGCGGCTATTATTTGCTCGCCCATTGCACCATAAAAATGTGCGTCTATTACCCGCACTTACCAGCACTGCCTCAGACACGACGACCAAGCCAGCATTGTCTGTACAAGAGGTATTGGACATGAGCGCGTCACCCCATCACTCAGCAAGAGGGACTCAAGCGTAATGCCCCGCGGATGGAGCGGCGGCGGTAGAAATCTGGATGGTGGCGATGGTGGTGGCGATGGCGGCGATGGCGGCGATGGCGGCGGCAATGGTGGCGGCCCCTTGCGCGCTTGCATTGGCTAAAGCACCTGCAATAGTCGCGGGTAAAGGCAGGCCAGAAACAGTTGTTGTATTTTTCTTACAGTCATTTTGATCTTCTGTTTGCACTTTTTTTGCTCTTTTATTCTTATTTGATTTTGCTTCTTCTTTTTTGCTTCTTCCTTTTTGTTGACCGGACTACACAGAATGTTCGCCTATGCAACAGTGCCGCAACAAACGCGATGTGCTTTACCGCCGCCAGCAACGATCTTAAACGGACACCTAGAAGCTAGACGCTAAACTTTTACTGAATACCCTGCCCGCATTGCGTATATTGCCGCAGCAACAAACATCCCCTTTTGATCAATCAACGGAGCAGTACAAATGGGACGACTACAAAGAGACTATGCAGGCGCTGTTGCGCCGGTCTCTACCTTCCTACACGTACTGTATCGCCACGGCCTAACCATGGGCATCTTTGCCTGTTCAACCGCTTGGCTCCTTGCAACCCCAGCTGTGCTCTGGGACGCAATGGCAGACTTTTCTGCCAACCCGGCAAAATACGCCTTAGCTTTACTGGCTATTCTTGGATTTTTCTACGTCGTTCTAAAGCGCAGAGGATTAACGTTAAATGGCATGCAGGGCTTCTGGATTGTCTACCTACTCTACATATCGATTGTTGAAGAACTGGCGTTCCGACTTTTTTTGCCTCTTGTACTGGAGTCGTCCACCGGCCTTATTGCAGCAGTTGTACTGAGCAACTTTCTCTTCGCTGGACTGCACTACTTTACGCTGCGCTGGAAATGGCAAAACTGCCTATTCGCCTGTTTAGGTGGAATAGGTTTAAGTCGACTGCTGGATAATTCGGGAGATTTAACGCTGGTGATACTGGTGCACTTTGTCGCCACATTCCTAAACACCCCCTCCCAACCGGGGGCAGTAAGAAAAGAGCGCTAAAACCTCAATAGCCTGGCAAAAAGAAACACCAAACCCAAATCGCCAGCGCGATAACCCAATTTTGGTTGCAAGCACAAATCGAACTTAACCCTATAGGCTAGTGCGGGCTGTGAAACCACTATAGCATTTGTTCATTATCGTTCTGTCTAGCTCCCTACTTCCCTATTTCCCTATTTTCCCACCTCGCCAACTCCCCACCGCCCAACTTCTCGACCTGCGCCCTACCCATCACCCATTCCCGTTACCCATTGCCCATTACCCATTCCACATTCCACATTCCACATTCCACATTCCACATTCCACATTCCACATTCCACAT
>OJIR01000390.1_pt1 | contig 14550 bp, 8 predicted proteins | sample 1595711 | NCBI WGS metagenome assembly OJIR01 (sample SAMN05416846, study PRJEB24817) | seawater metagenome | isolation source: Sea water | place: Canada:Atlantic | collected 2013-07
CTATTAAACTATCTTGTGCGGGACGTTGTCCATAATCTTCATTAAGTGCGTTGACTAAGTCGTCTTGAAAAGAAAGCATGGCACTTTTTAAAGCGGATAGTTGCGCTGTTCGCTCTTTAGCTGACGGGTTAGGAGCACTGCGATATGCCTGTTTTTGGCCAGTGAGTATGTTTGATAATTCACCTAGTTCTGTATTCATTTGTTCTGACATATTCATCGGTAACTCCATTGATCAAGTAGCTTAGTATTTATTCAGGCGTAGACCTAGCTTTTGATGTGCAGGTATACATATATAAAATAGACTGACTAGTTAGTCGGTATGGCTATTTAAACTCATTATAGGAATAATTGCAATGTATTGTTTGTTTTTTATTCAGGGTTACTAAAAAATAAGCAGTTAGGTAAATACGAATGAATAAGACTATATCTTTACAGTATGCGTCATTATTGAATTTTGGGGGAATGTGTAATGTATTTTGCATCATTGAGAAGCACTTCGGCACTACTTCCTTATGATGAGTTTGTTAAGTTTTTTTTTGACTAATTTTGTATAAATAAACGGGAGATTTATAAAAATCATTAAGTTGTATCGTTTTAGTCACTGGCCATGAGGGTGGTGCAAAATTATTGCTAATAAGAAAGTTGACGTTAGACTTTTCTACTTGTAATTTATGGCTGATCTTTTCCATCGCCTCAGGGAACAAATAGCAGATTAATACGGAGGCCTTAGAAAAGTCTGCCAGATAAAAGTTCTTCCTATGTAAGGTTAAGTTTTGTAAGCCCAATATTTTTTTAAGACCGCTTGATGTCAACCAAGGCAGAAAGGATAGTTCGTATCCTACTACTTGTCTTTGCGGATATCTTTTGGCGATACGAATGACAAAGTTACCCCAGCCGCTACCCAAGTCAACGATAGTACCTGACCCTGTTGTATCAACTAACTGCATCATAGCGAGGTGGGCTTTAATAGAGCTTGGCATAGGTGATATGCCTAATTTTACTGTGCTATACACAATTGAGCCAGTAATAAACACCACAATGAAAACGAAGCCCGTTAGCAAAAATAGTTCAGAAATAATCAAAGAATACTCTCAAATAGGTTGTGCAAGTTATGAAGAGCGATAGGTTACTGGCGCGGTTTTCAAATACGTTATCATTAAAAGAGAATAACACTTAGTAAGGGGGATTAGCTTTCAATGTTTACGATATTTTCTACTAAAAAATCTAAGAAAACCCGTGTCTTTGGTGAAATCAACTCTCGCTTTAAGTAGATGGCATAGGTGGCACTCAACTCTTCATAAGGGCTGAAAGTATATTCTGGCATGACTTGAATTAGCGAGCCATCTTCGAGTTCACTTCTGACGGCCCATAAAGGAATTAAAGCAAGCCCAGCATCATTGAGAACAAGTTGTTTTTGACCATTAACAGAGTTAACCGAAATGGTGTTGTTAAGGAACAGTTTTGTTTTTTCTTCTGCCATTAAAAACCAATCTTTCCATCGAGAATAATTGTATCGGATACATTGATGAGCTTTTAAATCTTCAGGGGCGTGCGGAGTACTGTGGTTAACTAGATAGTGAGGACTTGCACATAACAGGAAATTATTTAACGTTAATTGTCTAGCTATCATGCTTGAATCGGGTAAACGTCCACTACGAATGGCGACATCGATATTCTCTTCGACAAGATCTACAACCCGTTCTGTCAACTCCAATTCTATGTCGATATTCGGATACAGTGAGATAAACTTCGAAATAAGTGGTAGTACAACACTTTCACCAAAGCCTACTGTCATACTTATATTAAGCTTACCCTTTGGTGCTTCTTGTAAGTCATTAACGACTCTTTTGGCTTCATCAAATTCTGAGACAATACGTTGAGAGTATTCGTAATATTTATGTCCAGCTTCGGTTAAACCAGTGTTCCTAGTGGTTTTATTTAACAAACGTACGCCGAGTTCTTGTTCGAGCACCGCGAGTTGCCTGGAAATTGAGGAGGGCTGCACATCAAAAATTCTGCTGGTTTGAGAAATGCTGCCGGTTTCGACAACACTGTTGAAATACAGTAACCGGTTCAGTGAACTCATAATGGCCGTACATAAGGATTATTCAGAATGTTCTTACTCTAACTTTGCGTTGCTAAAAAGGCAAATATGATTTGCAGTCTAGGTTATGGCTTGCTCAATTAGCAATGGATAGAATAGCCACACTTGAACGAGTAAACAAACTCGTAGTAAAGCCAACGCACACAAATGCGTATGTAACTACATTTACAAATAAAGTGAGAAATCTATGAAAGCAATGATCATTAAAGAAATTGGATCTACAGACGTCTTCCAACTTGCAGAAAAAGCAAAGCCAGTTGCTAAAGCAGGACATATGGTAGTCGAAGTGAAAGCAACAAGTGTAAATCCAATTGATACTATGTTGCGTTCGATTGAGTTACCTTGGTCAGCGAATCTACCTGAAATATTACACGGTGATGTTGCCGGTATTGTTTGTGAAGTGGGTGAAGGTGTTACCAGTTTTAACGTAGGGGACGAAGTTTACGGTATGGCTGGTGGTATTAACGGTGTTGATGGTGCGTTAGCTGAGTTTATGTTGGTGGATGCATTATTAATGGCTAAGAAACCTAAAACGCTGACAATGAAACAAGCGGCTGCTCTACCATTAGTTGCAATCACTTCTTATGAAGCACTCGTTGAAAAAATGAATGTGCAGCAAGGTGATAAGGTACTTATTCATGGCGCAACGGGGGGCGTTGGTCATATTGCGGTTCAGCTAGCCAAAGTACTGGGTGCCAATGTGACTTCAACTTATTCTCCTGTTAACGAAGCGCTTGCTAAAACACTCGGTGCAGATAACTTAGTTGATTATAAGACTGAGTCGGTTGCTGACTACGTGCAGGCTTACACCGATGGTATTGGTTTTGATAAAGTATTCGATACCGTTGCAGGAGATAACATTGAAAAATCATTTGAAGCTGCTAAATTCAATGGCCATGTTGCGACTATTTTACCCATTGCAGACCCACTACAAATAGCCCTTAAAAGTTTGTCATTCCACAGTGTTTTGATGCTTATTCCATTATGCCACGGTATTAACCGTGCATCACATGGTCGTATTCTTACTAAAATTGCAACCTTGGTCGATGCAGGAAAAATTACACCGATTATTGATGAAAGTAATTTTTCAATTTGGGAGGTAGCAAAAGCACACGATCATCTTGCTTCTGGCAAAGCGTTAGGAAAAATCACCTTAACAGTATAAGTTTGGTAGGTAGGTGCTAATGATCCTTAGCACCTTCTCTATATTCTGTTATACATTCTCGATAGAGCATTAATTGCTTCGCGGCGCTCGAACTAACGTCTTGTTAAATGTTCTCTGTGGCTGTTGAAGTTTAGGCTGCAGCCAGTGAGAAAAGTGCTTATATTTTTATCTTTATATAAGTCGCCTGTGCCTGGTTGATTCGCCGCTAAAGCAGGAAATGCGCCATATCCTGCTAGCAAACAATGCCAAGATACACTGTCAAAGTGATCACTTAATTTTTGACGTTCTATTTCAGTCGCTAAATCTTCTCTTTTATACCAAACATTAAGTAATTGAATAAGTGACTCTGACAAGTTCGAGTTTTCTCTATTAGCTCGCCAATACTCACTGTCGTCTCTAGTATTAAGTTTGTAATGAGCGACAATATAGTCTCTGACGCAATCAAAACGTCGGGTCATAAATTGATTGTAATGATCACGGTGAAGAGCACTAAAATTGCCCTTTTCAAATTGACTTATAAAGTATTCAATACCAATTTGCACTAAATGCAATGCGGTGGCTTCAAGCGGCTCGATAAAACCTTGAGATAAACCAAGGCCTAAACAATTATGAGACCAATGTTGGCTCAACTGGCCTACTCTCATTTTTAAATGACGACACTCTTGTTTATCTTCTACTGTGCCTAAATGTTGTCTAAACTCAAGCTCGGCATCATTTTGTGAAATAAAATCTGCGCTATAAACATATCCATTGCCAAAGCGATTAGCTAATGGGATTTTCCAACACCATCCGGTAGAAAGTGCCGTTGATACCGTTTCTACTGGCACAACATCTGTCATGTCTGTTGTCATAACTACAGCAGAATCATTAAATAAATTTTCTTTAAAGCTATTAAATGTTACGCCGAGTGTTTTTTGCATTAAAACGGAAGAAAATCCGGTGCAATCAATAAAAAAGTCTCCGGCGATGCGCTCGCCTGCTTTCGTTTGAACGGCAGCAATATCACCATTAGGGTTACGTTCAACATTAATGATATGTTCTTGCCTTAAGGTTACCCCCTGTTTGACGGCATGCTCCGCTAAAAACTCACCAAGCAGGTGAGAATTAAAATGATAGCCATATTCCATTTTAAATGGAAAGTTATCGGGCGTTAATGGCCCTTTATTTTGCTTGGCAAGCTCTCCGTTTAATAAAAAGTCTTCTGCTTGAGTATTGACATCTAACCCTAATCGGCGTGTTGCACAGTTAACTTGAAAAGCACGTGAGGTAAAAGTATCAACTTGAGTAGGAAAAGGGTGGCTATAACTATCTACCCCTGATTTAGGACTCCAATCATTGAAACGAATATTGACTTTGTATGTAGCATTGCATCTCGGCATCCATTGATGCTCTTCAATATCTAACATTTCAAAGAAACGCTTCAAAGTTGGTGTTGAACCTTCTCCAACACCAATAATTCCGACGTCTGGAGATTGTATTAAGGTAACTTCAACTTTGTGCTTTGGCCATTTTTTAGTGAATAAATTAGCAGCCATCCAGCCAGCAGTTCCTCCCCCAACTATTACAAGCTTTATTGGGGGATTTGTGGAGGCGTTATTGCTAGAAGAAATTATCATATTTAGCTCACTATGTTAGGTTCATCATGTTAGGTTCATTATTTAGCGTGTATTGAAGGTTATCTACTGGCGACAATACATGGTCAAAAACTCATCATGGCTGGGCAGTTTATCAATGGGCGCTTGCTTTATTTCTTTCACCTTCCTCAGCATTTCAGCGAGTTTTTCGTCTGACATTGAATCCGCTATTGGGTGATAATCTTGCGGTACAATACCTTGGCCTAACATCACTTGCAGCCATGAACTGTCGGTAAACAAATCATTTTGCTCTCTAAATAAGCGACCGCTTTGTTTAAATATTTCAATTTTATGGGCGAGGCTATCAGGTATTTTCATTTGACGCATGTCTTGCCAAAAATCACTATCTGTACGTTCAGTGGCATGATAATGCAGTACTAAAAAGTCTCTAATTTGTTCAAACTCGGTAGCCGATTGCTTGTTGAACTCATCTACTAAGCTGTCATTAATACCTTGATGGGGAAAAAGGTGCACTAAACGAACAACAGCAGATTGCACTAGGTGAATACTGGTAGATTCAAGCGGCTCTAAAAAACCACTTGATAGACCAATAGCGATGACATTTTTGTTCCACTGTTGGTAACGGCGACCAGTCTGAAATTTGATAATTTTAGGATCAGCAATAGCTTTACTGTCTAAATTACCCATTATGGTATCCATGGCTTGCTGATCGCTACAATGGCTACTACTGTAAACTAAGCCATTACCGTTACGGTGTTGTAATGGAATACGCCATTGCCAGCCTGCCGAATGTGCAATAGAACGGGTATAAGGTAAGGTTTTGTCTAAACGTTCTGAAGGTACTGCAATGGCCCTATCGCATTGCAGCAAATGACTCCAATCTTCGTAGCCTGTACGAAGCTTTTCTTGTATAAGTAAACCTCTAAAACCTGAACAGTCGATAAATAAATCACCGGTAATGGTTTGTCCATTTTTCAACTTAAGCGACGTTATATGTCCAGAGGTAGGACATTGTTCAACGTGCTCTACTAAACCTTCTGTTCTGGTAACGCCCATTTTTTCACTAAATTTTCGTAGATACTTTGCATACAACCCCGCGTCAAAATGATAAGCGTAGGGTAATTCAATAATCGGGTCTTTACTTTTTATTTGGGCAAATTTACCCGCTTTGGCACATAAATAATTTAAATCGTATTGCCATAAATGGCTGTCATCTTCTAATTGATTAGCGCGCTTTAATAGGTGGTGAAAATGACAAAATGCTAAGCTTTTTCCTGCCGCACCAAAGCTATGTAAATAGCTGTGGCCTTTACTTTTCCAGTTTTCAAAATTAATACCTAGTTTTATGGTCGCTTTGGTTTCACGTAAAAACTCTGCTTCGTTGATACCCAAAACATTATTTAAATGGCGAATAGGGGGGATGGTTGCTTCGCCAACACCAATAGTGCCGATATCATCAGACTCAACCAGTTCAAGCTGAATAGATGAACCCAGTATCTTTTTCAATAACGCGGCTGAAATCCACCCTGAAGTACCGCCACCTAATACCACTACTTTTCTAATTGGATCATTCATGCTTGAGTCACTCTTCTAAATAACGTGTAATTAAATAAAATGAATTTTGCACTACATTACACTATCCAATGCTGTTACTTTGAATAGTAGTCAATAGCAGAACTTTAAATGTAAGTCTTACAGACCCTAACTGTTTTATAGTACAAAAGTCACTTAAAAAAAAACCTGTCAGTACACTGACAGGTTTAATTTAAATAAACTAAAAGCTAAGGCTATGCCCTAAAACTTGTAGTTAAGACCTAACGAGTAGTTAGCCCCAAAAGATTGGTAAGAGGTAATTTGTCTTGCATCAGATGACTCTGCTTGAATAGTGTCTTCATCTGTAAGGTTTTGAGCTTGGAATGAAACGCGTAATCCTTTTAATGACTCTATGCCAGATTCATCGAAGTCATAACTGATTTGTGCATCCCATATTTCAGCACCCAAATCTTCCGTCGCTTGCAAGGCAAGACTAGTTCCGCGTGTTTCAGTTAAGAAGTTATCACGTTTTGTACCAGCAATACGGAATTCAAAACCATTTCTTTCATAGTAAGCCGTTAATGAGTAACTTTCTTCAGAAAGCCCTGGTACTTTACCACCATCATCAAGTTTTCCGTCTAAGAATGTTCCACTTACTACTAAACCAAAACCTTCTAAAGAGTCATGCATTATGCGTAAAGGCAAGCTGGCTTGTAGCTCGTAACCACGAACAAAACCTTTTAAACCATCTTCTGTGGTATCAACAAAACCCATAAGTGTTGCTGGAGCATCACCATTAGAGTCTTGATGTATCTCAGGAATATATACATCAGAAAAATCTGTTAACGCATCGGTTTTTCTGTGCCAGTTAGTTAAGTCTTTATAGAAGAATGTTGCTGCAAAATAACCATCTTCAGCAAAGTAGTTCTCATAAGAAACATCAAACTGGTTAGCTTCTAACGGCTTTAATGTCGGGTTACCAGCACTACCGGTCCAAGGACCATTTTCTGGATTAGAGCTTTGAATATTATTATCGTTATAAGCAAAAGTAGCACGAGCGTTAGGACGCATATCATCCATGCGTGGGCGACTCTGCACTTTTGATAAACCAGTACGAATAAATTGATTTTCAGCAATTTCAAAGTTCAAGTTCAATGTCGGTAAAACATCTGAATATGAAGCGCCGCCACTTACAGGTGTTGCAACTACGTAAGCATCTGCATTTTCCACGGTAGAAAAACCAGTTGATGATTGGTCAACGTCAATGTATTGAATACCAAAATTACCAGTCATGTAAATGCCAGCGAAATCAGCTTCTAAATCAATTTTTGCGTATAAAGTTAACATATCTTCACTAACGGTGTAGGTATCGCCTAAACGGTCAGTTTGCACTAAAGAAGCTTCTGTAGCGGTGTAGTAACCACTTTGGTAAAGACCCAAGCTATCATAAGCAAGAACACCGTCTATACCAACAAAACTTAAATCGGCAACACCTAATACATTAGGAATGGCGCCATCACCAGGATATTCTGGAGACGTTAGGTAATCACCTTCATTAATCTTAGATTTAGAACGCTCAGAATAGTTAACACCCATGCTGATACCACTGATAATGCTGTATTCAACTACACCATTAACTTCGAAGCGAACACTGTCTAATTCTTCTTCAAATTCTGGACGGTTGACAAAGCCATCTTGTGCATCACTGCCAATAACTGGTGCACCCCAAGATTGAGGACCAGCAAGACGTATAAGGCTTTCGTCAGTATAATCAACACCTGGAAGTGTTGGATGGGCGCTATACATAACACCTGTTGAAGTCATTTCCCATGAACGAGCCGCTGCTGGACGTCCATCGACACCTGCACGACCTGTACCTGAATAACTCTCTAGATCGATAATTGATTTATCAACGTCACCCATTGATAAATCTAGTACAGTAGACCAATTGTCATTTAAAGCATATTCTACATTTAAACCAAAAGTAGTTAATTCAGACTCTTGTGTTCTGGCGTCATTACGAACAACAGAATGGAAACCATCCCAATAGCCAGTAGTCACTAAACCATCTTCTATTGATGTAGGGGTATAGGTTGCACCACCCCATTCTGGCCCACCTTCTTCAAGGCCTCGGCGTACATCACTTTCTTCAAAATCAATATATAAAGCGTCAAACTTAACGGTAAGTTGATCGTTAGGTTGATATTCAACAATAGCAGCAAAAGAATCACGTTCCATCATTGCTGATCGGGCAAAAGAATCATGGCCACCTAAAACTTTGTCACCATCTGGTGTATCGGCATAACCCCAAGCACGAAAGTTCTCTTCTTGACGTGGTGTTTCTTGTGATGAAACAACTAAAGCAAGGCCTAAGGTATCATCCATAAATTGATCAACAAAGTTGAACGATAAACGATGACCATTATTATCATAATCTGGGTTAGCTGAATCTTTCTCATTTTGTTCATACACAGCATTCACTGTCATTGAAGCATCTGAGTTTAATGGACTTACTGTTTGTAAATCGATTGTGCCACCAATACCTTGAGAAATAAGGCCGGCTTCAGGTGTTTTATATACTACTATATTAGAGACAATTTCAGTTGGGTATAAATCAAATTCAACTCCGCGGTTATCACCCATACCAAGTAGTTCACGACCATTTAAAGAAGTACCAACGTAGTTTTCATTGAAACCACGTACAGATAGACCACTGGTACGCCCGTTACGACGCTCACCTGTAACACCTGGAAGGCGGGCTAATGATTCGGCAACACTAGTATCAGGTAATTTACCGATATCTTCAGCAGAAAGAACTTCAACAATTGAGTTTGAGCTCATTTTAATCGCTTGTGCTCTTTGTAAGCTGCCACGAATACCTGTTACTTGAATTACTTCAACTTCGTCTTCTGCGTTTTTGTCTGCAGCGTTAGCTTCTTCTGCAGCAAAACTTGCAGTGCTTAATGCCATTAAGCCACTTGAAAGTAAAGCTAACGTCATTTTGCTTGGTTTAAAATGTAGCATTGAATATTCTCCCCTAGCCATCCATGATTAATTTTATAAGCTAATTTCCGTTTAACCTAATAATTATATGTTTGTGTTTTTCGTATCTAGTTATGTGGTCACATGTATCGATTGGTTATTATTTGTGAACAACTTTAATATAAAGGGGCAAATTACTGATGGATAGTCGTTGCATACGTATTCAAAGCGTAGCTTGGTGCTCCAAACACATTGAATACGTATGCAATGATTGTTTCAAAAATAAACAAGTCATCAGCTAAAGGTATATTTTACGTGTTACATAGCGTTCAGCAACTATGTTTACTGGTGAAAGTAGGAGAAAAACGATGGCAGGGAGAAATTAAACTCACTACAGTGAAATAGTGTTATTAAGGTTAAGAACAGGGTTGATGTAATAGCAGCAGGGAGAGGGCTTGAACGTTAGTAAAATCTAAGGAAGCAGTCGATTTTATCATAGAACTATTTTGAAGATTGGCTATGAGAAGGTTTATCATAGGTTTGTTAAGTCAATGAACAAACCTATAGTTTGATTGGAGATATGCTTTAATCTTTGGGAGTACTTAGGCTGTTTAAAGCTTGGATAGTTGTTTTGCTAAAGAGTTGGGTTCAGAAAAGTCAGACGTTTTTAATATAACGACACCATTTTTTACCACCACTAAACTCGGAAATTCTTTAATTTCATATTGATGAAACATACTGTTGCTAACGTCAATAGCAATGGGATGTTTAACTTGATATTTCTTGGTGTAATTAGCTAGTTCTGCAGGACCCGTCCAAAGTCTTGAAATGATCCCTTGCCATGCGAATTTGCTAAAATTTTCGCTTAAGGTATTGACTGAGTTTTGTGCCGCTATACATTGCTGTGATGCGGCGGGGCGGGAGTCTTTAAAGTACCAATCACACCAAGTAGCGGTAAACAAAAAAGCTTGTGTTTTACTGTCATCGAGTCCTAAGTCCAGTGGCATTTCAGTTTCAACAATCGCATTGTTGGTCAGTAAGTCTAACTCTTTTGTGTCGCTGATAAGGGCAATTTTGTTATCAAGTACTGAATCGGCTTTGTGGCCTAGGTGGACTAAGTTCATTTGCTTATCAAACAATAAGTGATACGGAGTGCCAAGCAATCTAAATGCTTGAGCTAAGTCACCTTTGGTATCGATAACCATAGGCATTGATAAATTAAACTCTTCTTGTACTTTTTGTATTGCCACTAAATTATCATTTATACCTAAATTAATAGCGATGACGGCTAAATCATCACCATGTTGCTGGCTAATTTTTTCAAAGTGAGGCATTTGCTTAATACAGGGTTTGCACCAGGTAGCCCAAAATTTTAAATATACTGGTTTTTTACCTTGGTATTGCTCTAAGGTAACGACTTCTCCTGTGGTTAGGGTCATTGGCATAGTTAATAATTGTTTTGATAGATTACTGGCCTGCGCCACGGAAGTGATGCTTATAAATAATGTGAGAGTAATGGGTATTAATAACTGTTTGAGCATAAACATAAGGGATCCCTTGGTAATTTGTTTTGGTAGAGAGTTAAGGTAACTTATTTACAGCTAGCTGTTTGAAGCTAACTTTTTAAAGGTATTTGTTTAATTATTAATAAGTTCTGATAACTCACTTTTTAAATTAAAGCTAGTTTACGTCAAATTATTATTATCAGAAGTGCTGATAATGAATTATATTAGTGAATATAATTCATTAATTGATTTGTGTATAAGAGCACCATGGATAAATTTAAAACCATCGCTTTGTTTATGTCGACGATTGAAACGGGTAGCTTTTCTGCAACAGCTAAGAAGCATGCAACAGACCCCTCAACAGTCAGTAAAGCGATTAAAAGATTAGAAGAGCAATTAGGTTTGCAGTTGCTTTATCGTTCTACTCGGCAATTAAGTCTAACTTCAGCTGGGCAAAAATATGCTGAGACTGTCGGCTCTCTCTATCAACAACTTGAATCATGTGAACACGAGCTGAAATCGGCCAATAATAGTTACAGTGGTGCGCTTAAAATCAATCTACCAGTATCGTATGGACGCGTGTATATGCTGCCGATGTTGAGTCAATTTAAAAAGGCCTACCCTGAGATTGAATTAGAGGTCAGTTTTAATGATCAATATGTTGATATGATCAGTAATTCAATTGATATTTCTATCCGCAGTGGCACCTTAAATGATAGTCGTTTAGTGGCACAAAAGTTGTCGCCGATGCCATTTGTATTATGTAACAGTAATAAAGGACAAGAAAATAAAAGTATTGATAGAGCATGTGCCCAAGATAACTCTGGCAGTCTTGATTTGGCGTCAATACAAAGTGTAGAGATGTCTAGTGAAGGGCTCGCTGCTTTGCCCTGGGTATTGTTCCGATTTAAACAAACGGGTAAAACTATGCCGATAAATTTCACTTATCAGGGGCGACATATTAATGTTGAACCAAAAAGGGTAACTATTGTTGATGATGGTGAAGCGATGGCTAAGATGTGTGCTGAAGGTTTAGGCCTTTGCCTTATGCCGCATTTTAATGCTAAAGCGCTTGTCAGGGCAAACAAAATGAAAGTTGTAGCTAAAGTTGATGAATTTCCTAATTCAGGCGTATTTATTGTTTATCCTAAACGAAAGGATCTGCCGAAACGGACCCAAGTATTTATTGAATTTGTTAAAGATTATCTCAATGAAATGGGGGAGTCACCGTCTATGACTTGGCTTGATGCATAATTAACTCGATTCCATATTGATGAGTAACAGGTTGAAATATTGAATACGTATGTAAAACACTAAAACTAGTATTTATCTGCCCTCTGAACGCGTAAGTTATTATCCATAACAATTTTAACGACGCGTTTATTATGAAAAATTCTTCTTTAAATCATTTTATCTCAAAACCTAGCCGTGCAGTTTTTCTTGCGCTTTCTACCACTTTGTTAATGAGTGCTTGTGGCGAAGTAAGTAAATCAACTCAGTCTTCTGAGTTAACCCAGCAAGGCGTTGATGTAACAGTCAAGGCTAATGACATTAAGGAAAGCACATTTAAGCCGAATGAATTAGCTAATCTACCGAGTGATAGCTCTGCGCATTGGTTAACTACTGACTTATTGGTATTACCTAAATCTGTTGATAAGTATCAATACCAATTACTTAGCAGGAAATCCGCAGGCTTTAATGCGATTGATTTATCTCCGACTATTTTTCCTGAAGAATTGGCTGCTAAATTCCCACATTTAGCTGAATTTCAGGCATTTAAAGTGCACTTAACGCCGGAGCAAGCTAAACATTGGTTAAAGCAACAACTCATGGTTGTCGCTGTTGATGATGTTATGGATAAAAATGAAAAAGCTCAACAAGTAGCTTATGTGCAAATCGGTGGCGTAGTTGATGCGCTTTATACTCAGGGTGGAAATGATGCTGATGAAGTAACTGATTTAGGTGCAACCATTATTGCGACTCAACAAGGCGAGGGCACTAACACTGCTGTTAGTTTTAAACTATGGGCGCCAACAGCACAAACAGTTTCTGTTCAACTTTTTGATGATAACTTACAAGCTATGTCAAACGGTAAGTTTGAAATGGTCGAAGATACTAATACTGGCGTTTGGCAAGTATTATCAGACAGTCGAGCGAGTTACGCATATTATCAATATCAAATTGACGTTTATCATCCCGCATCAAAAAAAATTGAATCTTTATCTGTCACAGACCCTTATTCTTTAAGCTTATCTGTTAATAGTGAGTACTCACAGGTTGTTAATTTAAATGACGCTGTTACCCAACCTGAAAAATGGCTTGCTCAACAAATACCTACCGTGAAAAATGTCGAAGATAATGTTTTTTATGAAACACATATTCGTGACTTTAGTGCAAATGAACAACGCCTTAGTGATTCTGGCTTTAAAGGTAAATATAAAGCTTTTAGCGAGGAAAACTCTGATGGCATTCAACATTTAAAAGCTTTGCAAGTTGCAGGGTTAAATAACATTCATTTATTACCTACTTTTGATATCGCTACTGTTAATGAAGATGACAGTAAACACCTTGATATAGATGATAACTTGGCTAAAGTTTGTGCCATTACAAAAAATATCAGCCTATGTCAGCAACCTTACGATGAAAATCAGACAATAAAGTCATTATTACAGAGCTATGCCGTCGCAGGAGAGCAAGCACAGCAACTGGTGAGCGAGTTACGCGAAGTTGATAACTACAACTGGGGTTATGACCCTTTTCATTACACTGTGCCCGAAGGAAGTTATGCCGTTGATGCTAAAGGTGTTTCCCGTTTAGTCGAGTTCAGAGAGATGATTCAAAGCCTGCACGGACTAGGTTTTCGGGTGATCATGGATGTGGTGTATAACCATACTCACCAAGCAGGTCTAGAGCCTAATTCCGTACTAGATAAAATAGTTCCGACCTATTACCACCGTTTGCATCCTATAACTGGAGGCATTGAGCAATCGACTTGTTGTGATAATACCGCGACAGAACGTGTAATGATGGCAAAACTAATGACAGATTCGTTAGTGGTTTGGGCTCGTGATTATAAAATCGACGGTTTTCGCTTTGATTTAATGGGACATCAACCAAAAGACGTCATGTTAGCGGCAAGAGAAGCAGTGCGCCAAGTCGATAAGGATACTTACTTTTACGGTGAAGGTTGGAACTTTGGTGAAGTAGCGAGTAATAGTCAATTTATTCAAGCCAGCCAGTTAGAATTAGGTGGTAGCGAAATAGGAACCTTTTCCGATAGATTACGTGATGCAGTTCGTGGTGGTGGTAATAATACCCGAGATTCTCAAGGCATAGGTAATGGTCTATTAACCCTCCCTAATGAAAAGCAGGCCAATAATAAATACCCGGAAGAAAATCAAGATACAACAAAAATGCAGGCTGAGTATACCTTACGTATGGACCAGTTGCGTATTGGCCTAGCAGGAAATTTAATTAATTTCCCGCTAACAAGCGTCAATGGTGAGACAATTTTAGGTAAAGATATTGCTTATGGTGACCAACCGACTGGTTATGCTTTAGATCCAGCAGATACTATCAACTATGTATCCAAGCATGATAATCAAACGCTCTGGGATAACAGCCAATATCGCTTAGCGTTCGATGTTTCAACCGAAGATAGAGTCA
>OJIR01000402.1_pt1 | contig 14316 bp, 15 predicted proteins | sample 1595711 | NCBI WGS metagenome assembly OJIR01 (sample SAMN05416846, study PRJEB24817) | seawater metagenome | isolation source: Sea water | place: Canada:Atlantic | collected 2013-07
ATTACAAACTGCGCGTGATTTCATCTCAATGCACGATACTGAGATATACAAGTTTCAATGAAGTTGTTTGAGCAGTGTAGCGATCATTGTCGGCAGTTCTGCTGCAATGTGTGGCCCCGATTTGCAGACACCGTATACTTGGCGGTCAGGTCTAAGTAATACAATTGCTACGTTGTTTTCAGCAACCCAATTCATAATCTCTCCTTGAGTTTCCTGCACACTGCCCCTTGAACCGAAATGTAGGGTGTCTAGCCAGTCATAGTCACTAAGCTCTGCCATGATTGAAAGTGGATCTACATCAAAACCAATAACCGTGAATTTGTCGCTGAGCAAATCATCGGATCTTATCGGTGACACCGAGGCATTTGTGGTGAGGGTGACCCAACTTTGAGGTAGGAGTTCTCCAACTGGCTTGGTGGGGTTAGCGTCGGTATCAGTCATCAGTAGGCCGCTGCTCAATGGCACCCCTTCACCGAACTTTAAAAATCGAACCAGCCAGGGAAAAACTCTACCCAGCATTAGGTAGGTGTCACGAACAACTGCTTTTAGCCAAAATTTTGTTTGAATAATTGCACCATGGGCAACTGCAGTCTCAACTATTTTACGAACATGAACGCGACGCTCTGAATCATAGGTTGTTAAGAGCTTTGGCGAATAATTGCCATTCAACACACCGCTTAACTTCCAGCTTAGGTTGTATGCATCTCGTACGCCCGCGCACATCCCCTGACCTAAAAACGGCGGCATTTGATGAGCGGCGTCGCCGAGCAAAAATACTCGGTCACGCTGAAATTTATTTGCGATCAAAGCGTGAAAGGTATAAACCTTGGCGCGAATTAAATTGCCGTCAGTACTTTTCAGATTGGATGATAAATGATGCAAATGCTCTGACATTAGCGCTCGTACATTATCCTCATCTTCCATGTGGGACGGTTCGTCCGACTTGTTAAGCATGAACTCCCAGCGGATATGATTATTCTCACAGGGAATTAGTGATGCAGGTCGACTGGGGTCGCAAATCTGAATTGCCGTTCGGCTAAACTGAGTACCCTCGTCTAGATCTAAATCGCATACCAACCAAGGCTCATCACAGTCTAAATCTTCTTGCTCAATTTTTAGCATTTTACGCACTTGGCTATTCGCCCCGTCACACCCGAGTAAATACCCAGCGCTGATGTTTTGGCTGTCTGGATTTCCGCCGCTTATGGGGGTGATTTGCAGATCAACTGTTTCCCTATCTGTGCCATGAATATCTACTCCGGATACTTTCCAGCCGAGCATGACGTCAACATTTGGTCGTTTTGCCAAAGCATCGCGTAGGCAGGTTTCCAGCCGTGGCTGAGCAAAAAATAGATTGTTAAACCAGCCATGCGGCCGCTTTACAACGGCAAGATCTTGTTGAAAAAGAGTCCAGCCGCGGCCATTGATAAATTTAATCATCTGCCCGGGAGCCGCGATATTGTTGATTTCTTCACCTAGGCCCAGGGCCTGAAAGATGCGCATCACCTCACCGTCAAAATGCACAGCCCGGGGAATGTCATAAACGGTCAGGGCAGGCTCTACCACCAGCACACGATGCCCTTTGGCACCCAATAGATTTGCAGCAACGGCACCTGTCGGTCCATAGCCAGCGATCACTACATCATAATTAGACATTCCAGCGCCCTCGAATCCGTGTTATTTCATTCTGGATTAATTCTAGACACTTGACTAGACTTTAGTTGCAAGATTTGAGACATTCCTAAGCAGATGAAATCACAGGAGTGAGAGATGAGTTCTATTATCAAAGTAGACGATGTGGCGTTCCCAACATTGCAGGTGCCCGATCTAGATAAACAAGAAGAATTTTTGTTAGCTTTTGGCATGACTCGTGTTGAGCGCTCCGAAGATACGCTCTATATGGCAGGGGATGGTCCACAACCATTCATTCACGTATCTAAGCTGGGCGAAAAGAAATTTCTCAGCAATTCCTTCTACGCCCGTTCCATGCAGGACCTTGAGTCTTTGGCGAAATCAGATGAGTTCAGCGACATCGAGGAAATGGCCTCCCCCGGCGGTGGCTTCAGAACTTGTGGTTTTGATCCTGATGGCATTGGTGTAGATGTGGTTTTTGGTATCAAGCCGAGAACTATAGAAGCCGATCTAAACGCAATAGAATTTAACGTTGGCGGTGTCGAGCGAGAAAATTTCAGACGTATAAATCAGACGAAACGGTTTGCCAAGGGTGCCTTCCCGAGGATCAAACGTTATGCACATTGCGGTCTGAATTCTACAGATTTGGAAAAGAGTCTTGATTGGTATCATCGCCACTTAGGTATCATTGCCAGTGACTTGCTAAAGCCCGGCGGAGAAGCCGGGCCACTGCTGGGTATTTTCTCGCGATGTGATCGTGGCGAACAACCCGCAGACCACCACAGCATTTTCTTTTTACCTGCGCAAAGTCAATCAAACGGTAAGCCTGGTCTCAATCACGTGTCCTTTGAAATGGTCAACATAGACGATGTCTTTATGGGCCACGAAATTTTAGCAAAGAAAGGTTACGAGCTAGAGTGGGGTATTGGCAGACATTATCAGGGCAGTCAAATATTTGACTATTGGCGGTCCCCTTTTGGTCAAATCCATGAACACCAAACAGACGGTGACGTTTTTGATAATACTTTTCCGCCCCAAATAGTCGACGTGATGTTAGACGGCGATCCAAGCAACCCCGAAATGGGTCCTTCACAATGGGGTCCAGCCATCAACATGGAAACGTTTGGCGATGAACGAGGGCTTTAATGCGAAGGCACTACCCTTTGAAAATGGTAGTGAGTCCGTTAAAGAAGCTCTGATTGAAGCTGCCTGCGAAATGCTGGCTGAGTCAGGGCCAAAAAGTATGAGCGTGCGTAAAGTCGCTGCAAGAGCGGATGTTAATCATGGCCAGGTTCACCACTACTTCGGTGGTAAGCAAGGTTTGATTGAAGCAGCTATGGCGCAAATGTCAGAAGAGCACTATGAAAATGCTCGACGCCGTGCAGGAGGAGACCCACTGCCCTCACCGCTTACTCTTGGTAAAGATACGCAGTACCTCCAATCTATTGTGCGTTTGGTTATGGACGGCGACATCGATACGGCCATCCAAGAAATGCAATCGTCAAATTCTGTACCTATGGATGCGCGGCGCTACGTCACTCGTAATTTCCCAGACGGTGATGTGCCAATAGACACAAAAGCCCGTTTTGCGTTGTCGGTAGCAATTGAACTGGGCTGGGCGGCTCTGGAGCCCTACATATTGCATGTGGCGGATGTGAGACAGAGCGAACAACAGCGAGTACGAAAACGCGCTCAAGCACTGGCGCGAGATTTTATGCTCAACGAAATTGATAAAAAGAGCTAGGAGGCCAAACAAATGGACCTAGGTATTCAGGGAAAGAACGCGATTGTATGCGCATCGAGTAGAGGTTTAGGTCGGGCATGCGCCATCGCGCTTGCTCGTGAGGGGGTAAATGTCACCATTAACGGGCGCAATCAAGAAGCGCTTGAAGAGGTTGTCGGTAGTTGTTCAACATTTGGCGTAAATGTTCAGAGTATAGTAGGCGACATAACCAAACAGAGCACTAGGGAAAGTTTGTTAGACGCCTGCCCTGCCCCCGACATATTGGTCACCAATAATGCAGGACCAGCGCCAGGTAAAATTGCAGATTGGGATTATCAAGCTTGGATCGGTGCTTTAGAAGCCAACATGATCACTCATATGTTGATGATTCGCGCTGTACTCGACGGCATGGTTGAACGCAAATTCGGACGCATTGTAAATATCACCTCCGCTATGGTTAAAACGCCCAAAGCACCTATGGGCCTGTCCACTGGCGCGCGCGCTGGATTGACCTCGGTGAGCAAAGCACTTTCAGTGGAAGTCGCTTATGCCAATGTAACCATAAACAATATGCTGCCAGAACGAATCAACACTGATCGACAAAAGTTTATGGCGCAAATGCAATCTGAATTACAGGGTATATCCGTTGAGGAAGCGTACGCACAGATAGCAGGCACCATTGCCGCTGGAAGATTGGGTTTGCCAGAAGAGTTTGGAGACGCGTGTGCATTCTTGTGTAGTGCTCAAGCGGGGTTTATCTCTGGGCAAAATCTACAGCTTGATGGTGGGAGCTATGAAGGGTTGATTTAACCAAACACTCTAAAGTTGGCAAGCGGGAATTTTCTGTAAAGCGCGAGGTATCTCCAAATGTTGTCTGTATTAACTGCCGTTGTGATGTTGACCGCAGGTGTAATTTATCGGCGCACTCAGCGAAGAACGATTTCTGCAAAAACAGCACTGAATATTGTACTTATGCTTCCACGCCAGGACACATAAACCCTTTACCAAAAGCAAGTTTCTTTGTCCTCCAGAAAGCACGGGGGGTGTAGGCCGCAGACGATGTTTGCAACACCAGTAGGCACATTGATTTACACGCAACTGAAAGCTTAAAAAAATCAGTGCAGCTTGGTTAAAAATAACATCGCCCTTTGCTCTTGAGAGCTACAGCAAAACTAAAGAATTTAAAAAAGGAAGGTCAATGGCCACTCTTGTATCTCGCAATATGATCTACCGCATATTAACTGTTGTAGCGGCTTGTTCTGTGTCAATAACGACTCTGGGTGCCGACAGGCCGAATGTTCTTATCCTAATGGCGGATGATTTAGGTTGGAACGACGTGGGTTATCACGGCAGTGAAATAGCTACGCCAAACATAGATCAGATTGCCCAGGCTGGGATAGAACTGGATCGTTTTTACACCCAACCGAGTTGCAGTCCAACTCGGGCGGCGCTTATGACCGGCAAATCCCCGGCGTCCCTAGGCGTCATAAGGCCTATTAGTAAGAATTCAAATGTTAGCTTACCTCTTGAAGAAAAGCTCATGCCAGAGTATCTAGCAGACCTTGGTTATCAGAGCTTTTTAGTTGGCAAATGGCATTTAGGCAAGAGTACCCATGCTGAATTACCAAATGCTCGTGGATTTGAACACGCTTACGGTTCTCTAACTGGCGGTATAGGTTATTGGAGCAAAGTCCATGGCGGTGGCTATGACTGGCACCGCAACGGCAAAGTACTTAGACAAGAAGGCTATGCTACCCATCTATTAGTAGATGAAGTGAGCACTCTGCTTGAGAACAGAGATAAAAGCAGGCCTAACTTTATGTATGTGGCATTCCAAGCCCCACACTTGCCAAATGAAGCCCCCGCCGAAACCCTATCTAAATACCACTCTCTGCAAGGTAATAGATCAATACATGCCGCGATGGTAGATGAGTTAGATCAAGCAATAGGAAAAATTCTGGCTGAGTATAGAGCGCACGGAATGCTGGAAAACACCATAATCTTGTTTATGAGTGATAACGGAGGGCTTGTTGCGCCGAGTGAAGACCCGGCCTTGCAATCTAAAATGCAGCGTAACGCGCTTACCTTGAAAAGTATTTTTGGGCGCCCTATTCCAGTGCCAGGATTGGAGTTTCTTGTTAGCGCATTTTTGGACGGTGCGAGTGATAACAGCCCACTACCGGGCGGTAAGACGCTGGTTAGAGAAGGCGGTGTCCGAGTTCCTGCAGCGATTTGGTTTGCGGGCGGGTTAGAAGCGGGTCGGTACAATGCGCCATTTACCATATCAGATGTGTTACCTACTATTTTGGAGGGGGTTGGTGCTGTAGACAGTATTCCCAATAATCTTCGAGGCCGCAGCCAATGGCAGGGGCTTCTGGGTGGCGTTGTAGAAACACCCGATTACGTTATTTCAGGTTTTATTGATGGATTTAGCATCTATCACTGGCCTTGGAAATTGATCAACAATGAAAAAGTAGAGCTTTTTCATATTATAAATGACCCGCTTGAAGAACATAACCTTGCCATCGATCACCCTGAAATTGTCGCGGACTTGCAGTTAAGATTAGATAATTGGGGGTATAGACCAGACCAAGGCATTCCATGGCTGGACGTGATCTTTGACCCGGACACATTTGGCGGCGAAGAAAACCGCGTACCTTGGGTAGAATCTATCAAAGAATAAGGCACTTGCCGCTTGATCAATATCCTTGAGCTTTGTCTGATCCGCCAAGGCTGGGAATATTTTTTGTCATGACTTACCGCTGCAGTGCTCTAAAACTCGGCATATCGCGATGTCAAATCGTTGCATTTGTCTAGGCTACGTCCCCTGGGTTTGTGCTCCCAAAGCGGAGTTCGGAGAACAGTCAGGCACGCATGTTGCGCTGAACAACTACCGAACAACGATTGCTCTAGAACCGACACATAACTTAACTTGCTAGACTTGGTTTTTGACGTATTTTTCCCCAAAAGCGCTCAGGCGATCTAGCCCCCCAGGCCCGGCAAAGAAAAATGCCGGCAGCATGATTCTGCCGACGCCCAAAGCGCGGAGGTCGTCAATGCCTCTCTCTGGGTCTGCCATCTGCGAGCCAAACATGGCGTTCACCTCAAGAGATGTGTAGTCTCGCTCCGCTTGGTTACAAGCAGCTTTTACCCGACCGAGTAAAGCCGCCAATCTTTGTGTGTCACCCTCGCCAGGAAAATAACCGTCTGCCAAGCGTACAGCGCGCCGAATAGCCGCGTCTGTATCGCCACCAACCAATATGGGAATGTTTCCAGACACCGGCCGCGGGCTGCAGGTGACCTTTTCAAAATCTATAAATTCTCCATGGAACTCTGCGTGGGGACCCGCCCATAACGCGCGCATGACCTCAATGTACTCGTCATTCCTGGCGCCGCGCCTTGACCAAGGCACGCCGAGGGCATCAAATTCTTCTTTCATCCAACCCACGCCTAGCCCAAGTTCAACCCTACCCCCAGAAAGCTGGTCCAGTGTGGCCAGCTCTTTGGCCAAAATAAGCGGATTTCTTTGCGGCACAATTAATATGCAGGTACCCAGCTTCAAAGTTGGCGCAACTGCCGCTGCGTAACTTAACCAAATGAGCGGATCGGGTACCGGTGTGTCCGGCTCCATTGGAATCTTACCGTCCTTGGTATACGGGTAGGCGGATTCAATGTTGTCTGGGCGAACCACGTGCTCGCCTCCCCAGACAGATTCAAAGCCAGCGGTTTCTGCTCTTTTACAAATTTCTGCGGTTGCAGGCCCATCGATGCTTATACTGCTTGCGAAAGCTAACCCAAACTTCATTATTTCACCCACCTCATTTGTTTCTTTGCCCACCCTAAATGCGTTGAATTGGGCACCTCAGCAGGGGGGCCAGCCCTTCGCCAAGATTACAAAACTCTTGGTGCATTTAGTCGCCCATTGGGTTCTTAGCGGGCGCTGCGACCACGCAGTATTTGACTCAGAGTAGATTGAGACAAAACAGTGCCATCCTTCGCCAGTGAATCCGCTAACTGGTCATCCGTAGTAAAGAGGTTAAACAGCACCAAGGCGCCCTCAGGACCACCCATCTCCATATGTACGTCACCCGGTCCCTTGGAGGCATAGTCGCCGGTTTTTCTGATGCGTCGGCTTGTTTCGCGACCGGTTTCGAGATCAATATCAATCACATGGAGCTCACCTGACAGCACAGTAGAAGTGATGTAGCCGGTATGCTTGTGGAAGTGGCAGTAAGCATTGGGTGCCCAGCGATACAAAAGATCAACATGACCGTCGTCTCTCGCTGAAAGCAGCGCTGCAGAGTAATCAATGGGATAGTCAAATTTATCGTTACCCGTGAAGTGCTTCCACCTTAAATCATCGTTTTCGATTAGGTTCATCAACTTTCCTTGTAGTCATTCGCCCGTTGGTGTATCTCACCTTATGTCTTGAACATCGCTCAAGCAAGGTTATAGGGGCACATGTTTTAATTTAGCCAGGCGTGCTGCCGAAAGGTGGCGAAATCCGCAGGCGCCCAAAGCCTCCCACGGCGGTTAACAAGGGATCTAGTTGTAGGTTAAATCCAGAATTGCAACGGGCCCCTGACCCGCCCATAACCTGAATTTTTAATTGAAAAACCTTCATAATCAATTGTTTTTAATAGATTTTATATATCTCAATGACACCTACTTCTGCCTTCGCCTCGGTTTTCTAAAGCAACCATTTGGATTGAAAAATGTTACCTTCAGTAGCTTTCCCTTTCACTTTCCCTTTAAGTAGAGAACGTAACATCAATCGTCGCTTTGATTGTTGTAAGTAGACTGCAGACGTCAGTTTTGGTCATTGGGTAGATAAACGCTCTGAAAGCCTTGTCTGTTTGGCATTGCAATTTTGGCCAATGAATTCGCATCAATTCTTATGTCATGGGCAACAATACCGTTGAGAAACAGAACATATGCGGTGACGCCATATACCTCACTGTTCGTTAGGGTTTTTTCCCGACCGTAAGGCATAGCGCGATGGATATAGTCAAACAGGCTCGTCGCGTAGGGCCAATAGCTGCCAACGGTCCTATTTGGCGCAGCGCTGCTTAAACTTCCGATGCCGCCCGCCAGAGCGTTGCCTGGCATGAGACCTCTAGGTCCGTGACATGCCGCACACTGATTACGATATATCACCTCCCCCTCTCCCACCGAACCTGAACCCGGCGGTAAACTTGCCCCATCGGGTCCAATTGTTGCTTGTGGTGTGCGCTCTAAAGGCTGCCCAAGCATTGGGGCCAAATCTTGAGCTTTGGCCCAAGACGCGAGAAGGCCCCCGATCAGAATGATCAATAGTTTACCCGTAGACATTGCTAACCCTGCCTTGTTGATCAACACCCCAACTTTGAATGCCATTGTAATGGTAGGTAAAGCCCGGCGCCGCATCAGCCATTGCAACTGTTCGCGTTGGCTGAGTATTACCCACACTGTCTATGGCTCGGCTTTGCAAAACCGCAGCTTGCCCAAGCCAGCGCCAGGGCAAGCGAAACCGAGTTGGACGATAAAGTCCCGGTTCAGATTGGATTTCTGCCCTCTGCCATGAGCGCCCACCATCTGCGCTGACTTCTACAACGCTCACAGCCCCGTGGCCAGACCAAGCAAGTCCGCTGATCTCATACACGCCATGAGCGGGTAACAACATTTTGCCTGAGGGCGCTGTGATCACTGACTTCACCCCCATTCGGAGTGAAAATTGATTGGCCCTGCCATCTTTCTGCAGGTCCGTATATTTGCTGGTCTCTTCTCTGGTGTGAGCAGGACCGTTGCGTACCTGTAAACTTCGCAGCCATTTGACACTCAGGTTACCTTCACAACCTGGCACCAATAAGCGCAAAGGAAACCCCTGCTCGCCCCTTAACGGCTCACCATTTTGATAGAGCGCCACCAATGCGTCTTCAAGCGCTAAATCAATGGGTAAACTCCTGTTCATACCTGCAGCATCCGCACCTTCGGCGACAACCCAATCGCTTTTAGGGTCATATCCTGCTTCCTCAAGCAGCAGGCGCAGCGGTACACCGGTCCATTCGGCGCAGGAGAAAAGCCCGTTCAGTTCACCTGCACTTTGATCTAAAGCTGTGGGCGCAAGGTTGCGGTAGCTGTTGCCAGAACATTCAATGAATAAAATCTTGCTGACTAGCGGGTAACGCAAAAGATCTTCATATCCGAATGAGCGCGGTCGTTTAACATTGCCAAATATACCCAGTCGATGCACAGCCGGATTGATTTCAGGCACACCGCTATGGTGGCGCTCGAAGTGCAGACTGTTCGGGGTAATGGTGCCATTGAGTTTTTCTAAAGGCGTGGACGACGAGCCGGCTTGAAGGGCAAAGGGGTGTCCAGCGATTTGCAGTCGTTCAAGTCCAACATACTTACTTGGAGAACCATAGGCACTCATCCCACGACCAGAACCGCTGCGCCACGGCTCCTGTGTTGTGCTATCGGCCCAAATCGCGGTGGTCACCATACCTGCGCTTCCGGCGAGAAAAGTACGCCGATTAAGCAATCCATTTTTAGCTACCATGAGGCCTCACTCCAATTGATCTAGATTTTAGTTAACCCACGTAACGCTGGTGTCTTAGATGCCGGTGCCACACGGCAATTTCTGGCCTGGATTCGTCGAAACCACGACTGTTCTCGAGCACAGTCTGGTAATGCTACTCAACGCGACTTGAGCACTATTTTTTACTCGTCCGGCTACAAACGTGAGCCCGTCAGTGTGATGTCTGCCATTGACCACGCTTTTTGCCATTGCATATAAACCGCGTCCGCTTCTGCGGTTTTCTGCTGTGCTAGCAGCGCCATATGCAGACCATACAGAGACCAGCCATTGTTTTGGTTCCAGCGCAAATCCCGGCGATACACCGCCTCAGCGTCGGCTGGCCGCTTGGCGCGCAGTAAGGCATCAGCTAAATAGTGGCGCATGGGTTGCGCCCAATCAGGGGGCTCGGTGTAATTGTTTTGGTCTTCAATGGCAACACCAGCGCGAAAAGCATCTATGGCTCGGTCTAAGTCGCCCTGAGCCATAAGTACTTCGCCCTTTAACCCCAATGCGGCAAGCTTGATTACCGCCGATGCAGGGGTTGCGCCAACTCTGTATTCATCTGCATTGGGTGCATTTGCAATGTCCTCAAGCCGCTGGAGGGTCTTTTGCGCAGCCGCTATATCACCCTTTGCGATATATGCGCTGCCTATGACATATGACCAAATGCCATCAAGATAGGGGGTGCCTTGGTACGCAGGTTCTAGGGCCAACAAATCATCCCATTTGCCGAAAATTTTCATGACCAACCAAGGTGCAGATACGCGTTTTTGACCGCCGCGCAGTGCCGCCGCCCGATCTTGATAACGATTCGCCATACGCCAAGCCGCCTCAATAGCCCTTGCGTAATTACCCTGTACTGAGGCCGCGTAACGAACAAAGTCTAACGCATGGCCTGCGTGAATTTTGTGGGACAGTGGGTATGTGCCGATATTAGGTAACGGATAGTCGCCCCAGATCTTTGCAAATTCACGATCAACCTCTTGAGAGCGAATATTGCTTTCAACGGCTTTAGCATACTGGCCTACCCGAACGTAGATGTGCGCAGGCATGTGCACTATGTGACCGACGATGGGCACAGTCGCCTCTAGAGCATCAGCAGAGCCAAGTGCCCGCTCGGGCTCCAAGGACGCTTCTATGAGGTGAATGTGCAGGTGCAAAACACCCGGATTGGACATGTCCTTAGCCATGATGTGTTCAAGCGCCAAAGCCACAGGCAGGGTCTCGCTTTTGGGCTGACCCTCACTGTCCCAATAATCCCATCGACCAATAGACATGTAGCTGCTGGCATATAGGGCGGCAATGTCGGAGTCGTCCGGAAATTCTTTATTGAGCGCACGCATAGCATCGAGATAGGCGTTGTCGCGGGCGTCTGGGTCAGGGATAGCGGCCTTGTCATACAAAATGTGCAGCGCTCGAATCAATCTCGCCTCAATGGGGCTAGCCCGATCAATTAGCGCCAGCGCATTGTTGATGGCTTTCAACCCTTCGCCCCGGGGGTCATCCGGCATGCGCGCATAGCGTGAGTTAGGATTGGGCCCCATAGCGTGTGCCATGCCCCAATGGGGCATTGGATGAGTGGGGTCCAAACGCGCTGCTTCTTGATAGGAGGCAATAGATTCGGGGAAGTAAAACCCCCAAGCGAGCCGTAGCCCTTGATCGAAAAATACCTGTGCTCTGGGGTTGTCGGTAGAAATCTCGCGACTATAGGTGCCACTGCCAGGTACTATGGGCGCAAGTGCTTGGCTTGAATCAGCGTGCACTGGGCCTTGATAAATCCCACCCATTACCACCACGAGCAAACCGGTGATGTAGCGCTTTGTGTTTAGCATTGTTATTCCCCAAAAAAGTCAGAATGCGGTATTAACCCGCAAAGCAGGTGTTTGAGGCTATCACAAAAGGACATTTTTTTGGTATTGCACGCAACCCATTGCACCCTACTAAAGGGCCAGCTGTTGTCACTGTGGCGGCAAGACTTTCATGACTGATGGTGTCCATTCACGGCTGTTCAGGTGCGGCTTGACGCCCTCTTCAACATGCGTTTACCATCGAAAGCTAAAGGCTCGTAAACCAAAAACTGTAAGGAGACCATTGTGCAAGCACTAAAAACCAACGCGTTAAGCGTGCTGCATCACCTCATGTTTGTGGCCGCATTAGTCGCGTTCAGTCAATCCGCTCATGCAAACGCGGAATACACGGCTGCTTGGGGACCCAGTATAGGCGCCAAGGCCCCCCTACTCTCAGCGGTCGATCAAGATGGCAATCTGCAAAATCTAGAAAGTTTGAGTCGCGATAAAGGTTTGTTGTTTATTTTCAATCGATCCGTTGATTGGTGACCATTCTGCATCCGTCAGTTCGTGAAACTGAATGATTTAACAGCGCAATTTGATGCGCTGGGTGTAGGGTTGGTGGGAATGACTTACGATTCGCCAGAGATCATCCAAGCGTTCGATCAGAAGTGGGATATCAAGTTTCCTGTTCTGAAAGATGTAGACAGACAGCATGTGGATGCTTGGGGTATTCGTAATCAAGAATACGGTCCAGGCACCTTCGGTTATGGCATTCCTTATCCAGGCGTTGTGTTGATGTCTCCTGAAGGCAAAATACTCGCAAAGTGGGCTGAAGAAGGCTATCGCTCAAGGGCTGATTGGAAACAAGTTTTGCGCGAAGTTCGCACAATTGTGGCTGATCTTTAGCGCGTCCTTGGTTGTATAGTCAACGAGCATCGCAACATGAAAAATTTCAAAGTTATTATCGGGTGGGTTGGAATAATTCTACTTGGGTTAGCCCACGGCGTACTCGAGGACCTGATGTTCATCCAAGTACTGGTGGAATACGCCCCTGTCAGTTGGGACTTAACCGGCGACCTGTTTTTTGTGTTTACTGTGCCGTTAGCGCAGTTGATGACCTTTGCGATAACCGGAACCCTAGCTTGGCATTTCTTGGCGTTGCATCATCTACCCAAACTCATGGCGTTTTGGTTCACTTGGATGGCCGCTCGGGCCACGTTTTTGACGATTGTGCAGAATCCAATCAGTGACATCTTGATTTATCTGGCGTGGATTACCTTATGGTGTTTTTTAGTAGGCCTGTACGCTCGCAGAAACAACGCCCAGCGCGGCTGACTCGCCAACCGGCTGGGTAAATCGGTAGCTAATATGGCAGCTCAAGCACTTCTATGACGCCGATAAAAATTAGGCGCCTGCAATCCCCATCACGTTAATTGCTCAAATTAGCTTCACCGCAACCTCGGTGAAGCATCGAAGGTGCGGCTACCATCCAAACTGTCGCCAATGAAAAGCCAAACGGGCAGAGAATTATTCGGTATAAGAGACAGCTCAATGCGCTTACACTCTTGCTTTGGGAAAATGCAACACGCCGCCTCGCGCGCCTGCCCCCCTACCTTCCGTCCCACCTAATCTGGAAAAAAATATGTCTGCTAACAAAGGAATAAAGGTCATTTACGACGATGATGTGGTGCACCTAGTGCTCGACCGGCCCAAGCAGCTCAATGCGCTTAATGACGATATTCGACAGGTTATCGCAGCGACCCTAAATGAGCTGATTGAGCGTCCCGATATCCGTTTATTGGTGCTATCCGGCGAGGGTAAGTCATTTTGTTCTGGCGCAGATTTAAAGACCACTTCCTACCCAAAGGTAGAAGGCAGTTGGTCCACTCGGCGTAATCGCACGGCCACTTGGCAGCGCGTGTTGGAGCAGATGGAACGTATTCCCCAGGTAACCATTGCGTCTATGCAGGGTCATATAGTCGGTGGCGGCGCATTGCTAGCCACAGCCTGCGACTTTCGAGTGATTACAGAAAATGCAGTGCTGCGCATTCCAGAATTGGCTTTGGGCATTCCCAATGTATGGAACGGTACGCCTCTGTTGGCGCGCGAAGTGGGTTTACCCACAGCCAGAGATTGGGTCATGACAACGCGAAAAGTTGCCTCAGATGAATTGATGCAAAGTGGCTGGGCGCAACGTGTCGCGCCCGACACAGAGCTGCAAACAATCACCCAGACATTGCTAGATGAGTTGCTGGCGGTACCGCCCGCTGCCTTGGCAATGACCCGTTCTATGACCTCAGCATTAGGCCGCTCTGCGCCGGGTATGAACATGGGTTGGGCAGACGCAGATTTGCAACAGTGGGCGCTGACTGAAGAGGAATACAAAGAAACTGTCCGCAACTATGCGCGCAAGGTGGGGTCAAAGTCTGATTAGCGCTTGATCAAGCGATGAGCGTCACTACTCAGCACATTATCTCAGCACGTTAAATCAGTGCGTTATTTCAGTCTATGTAGCTCTGGTTGCTGCAATTTTCAGCAACCTCTTGCGGATCTAGTGCAGACCTAGTGCAGACCTAGCGCTGAGCTATTGCTGATCTATTGCCTATCAATTG
>OJIR01000405.1_pt1 | contig 14246 bp, 13 predicted proteins | sample 1595711 | NCBI WGS metagenome assembly OJIR01 (sample SAMN05416846, study PRJEB24817) | seawater metagenome | isolation source: Sea water | place: Canada:Atlantic | collected 2013-07
ATTGCCGCGGCCCATTCCAGAAACACCGGATCGGACCACTTCGAGTATGGTTGCTGCCTCACCATTATCACCAATGGCGCTGATGAAGGCATCTAGTTTATTACTGGGTCCAACCAATTGGACCGTATAGGTGTCAGAAGTGACATCTACAATTTGCCCACGAAACACGTCCGCTGAGCGCTTAACCTCTTGCCGAGCATCGCCTACGGCGCGGACTTTAACTAGCAAAAGCTCGCGCTCTACATGGTCTGCGGTACACAAATTAATGACACTAACTACTTCAACTAACCGATCTAAATGCTTGATAATTTGCGTAATTCTATCCTGATCACCTGATGTGGTTAGCGTTAATCTTGAAAGCGTATGGTCTTCTGTAGGCGCAACTGTCAGCGTTTCAATATTGTAATTACGCTGGGCAAACAGACCCACTACCCTAGATAAAGCTCCGGCTTCATTTTCTAATAAAACGGCTAATATTGCTCTCACGATGAACTCCCTGAGGTTTGAGTTTTACTCAAAATCATATCGCGCATTGCACCACCCTTAATAGCCATTGGGTAAACGTGCTCGTGGGGGTCTACCCAAACATCAACAAAGACCAAGCGGTTTTTGTTTTCTTCTGAGAAAGCCCACTCCATTGCCGCATCAAGCTCAGTTGCGTCACTGACCTTAACGCCGACGTGACCAAACGCCTCTACCAGAGTTTTAAAGTCCGGCAATGAATCACTGTAACTACTTTGCGAATGTCTACCGCCGTACTGCATATCCTGCCACTGCTTAACCATGCCCAACGCTTGGTTATTCAGGTTAATAATTTTTATGGGTAGGCCGTATTGCAAACAAGTAGACAGCTCCTGCATGTTCATCATGAACGAGCCTTCGCCGGTCACGCAGGCAACAACAGCGCTTGGTGAACCCATTTGCACGCCCATGGCGGCTGGTAGGCCAAAGCCCATGGTTCCTAAACCGCCAGAATTTATCCAGCGTCGCGGCTCATCAAAATGATAATACTGCGCGGCAAACATCTGGTGCTGACCTACGTCAGACGACACAAAAGCATCGCCCTTGGTAACCCGGTAAAGTGTTTGGACCGCAAGCTGCGGTAAAATTGCCTTGCCTTGTTCAGGCTTTAAAGCGTGATTAAGGCCATGATCTTTACGCCAGCCATTGAGCTGTTGCCACCAGGCAGCTAAATGCTGTGCCTGACTATCACACTGCTGGGCTGAGCGAGCCTTAACTTGACTCTGATACTCTGCCCAAATGGCTTCTATCACCCACTGACCATCGCCCACAAGAGCGATATGCGAGTCGACAATCTTATCTATCGATGCAGGATCAATGTCCATGTGAATAATCTTCGCTTTAGGCGAAAACTTATCCGGATTATTAGTCACACGATCGTCAAAGCGAGCGCCTAGGGCAATCACTAAGTCTGTATCATCCATAGCCATATTGGCTTCGTAAGTACCGTGCATACCCAGCATACCTAGGCTCAACTCATCAGTACCAGGGTACGCGCCGAGTCCCATCAGTGTAGAGGCTACTGGTGCGCCAACTGCGCGAACCAACGCACGCAAAGAATCCTGAGCATTGGCCTGAATAACTCCACCGCCGACGTAAAATACGGGACGTTTAGCCTCTAGAATTGCCGCAACGGCTACTTTAACTTGGTCCATGTCGCCTTCGTAAGCCGGCCGATAGGAGCGTAAGTTAACGCTTTCAGGGTAGTCGTATTCAAACGTTTCAGCTGGATCAGTAGTATCTTTAGGCACATCAATGACCACGGGGCCAGGACGTCCGGTAGTGGCTATATGAAAGGCTTTCTTAACAATGCCTGGAATCTCAGAGGCATCTCGCACCATAAAACTGTGCTTAACCACGGGGCGGGATATACCTACCATGTCGGTCTCTTGGAAGGCATCAGTACCAATCAAATCTCTGGGCACCTGCCCTGCAATGACCACCATAGGAATACTGTCCATGTAAGCCGTAGCTATACCAGTGATTGCATTCGTCGCGCCGGGTCCCGATGTGACCAAAACCACACCTGGCTGCCCGGTAGAGCGCGCATAGCCGTCGGCCATATGCGTTGCAGCTTGTTCATGGCGCACCAAAATATGTTCAATCTTCTGCTGACGAAAAATTGCGTCATAAATATGCAGAGCTGAACCGCCAGGGTAACCAAAGATGTATTCCACACCTTCGTCCTGGAGAGAGCGAATCAACATATCGCCACCAGACAGCATTTCCGTCATGTTCCAATCCCTTAAAACTTGAAAATAAAGCGCATACCTGAGGTCTTCGATTTGACTAAAAGAATTCTGTCACTCAGACCCGGTATTACCTTTGTAAAAAAGAAGCCTGCGTAGATCTTTTTATCCGCCATTTATTGACGTTAATGCACGAAGTACTCGTTTTAACTGCTCGCTGCCTAATCAGCTATACCCCAAAATGGTACAACATCAAGACCCTAAGCCCATGAAATATATAGACTTTGCGCCATTTTAACCTTTAAAAAGCAAAGATTTTTAGACAACTGCAAGCGCGCTATTCTTGTGATTCCATTGCAGCATGTCAAACCGGATAATGAGGGACACTTTTCTGAAGCCACCTAGCACTTCGAAAAAGCCCAATATCAGGACTATTACACCCCTGTTAATCACCTATTTCTGAGGTAATTGGGGCTACAAACAACCACCGATGCCATCCTTCCAGTCATGCCCATGGCGGTACCTGAATTGAGAGACGTTGAAATGCAAGCTTGCCGGTAAGAATAGAAGTCTGAGGAAGCATAAGTGCAAATATTTGCGGCACTAATCGACCCCACGCCGCTTTGCCTAAGTTGCCAACGTGCAACGGCCACTAAGTCCACTAATCGCTTAGAAGGATCATCTGGATGCTTGTGCACGGACTCGGGCACAATTGGCAAAATCACCGACCAAACGTCCTCGCCCACTTCAAAATGCCTAAGGCCAATGCAAGGGCCAATCCAAGCCCGCAAGTCTGCTGGCTTAGCGGGCATAGAAACCACCAGACTACTTATTATATTTGCGACTAACCCACGCCAACCTGCATGGGCTGCACCAACAACTCTCGCGCTCTGATCTGTAATCAAAATGGGCACACAGTCAGCAGTTTGAATGGCAATGCCGATACCCGGTTCATCCGTCCATGCGGCATCAGCCTGGGGAGTGCTATTGAGCGATGATTCATCTGCATAAACGCATTTGCTGCCATGCACCTGGTCTAGCCATTGCAAGCGCACCGAGGCTGTCACAGAGGCGCTTAGAGGGCTTTTAGCGCGCGCCATAAGCGATGCCTTATCATTTGCGGCGCCTGCATCGCAGAGCTGCTGATTGATGGCGTCTAATAAATTAGCGCGATTAGCTGTTACTGCACTTGGCTCATCACCAATGTCAAAGCGAATGTTATTACTCGCAAAAGCACCGGTGCTAGCGCCGCCATGGCAGGTCGTTGTGAAACCAAGAGCGCCTTGATCAGTTGCAAGTGGCCAACTGGCCTGCAACCAAGGTGGGTCAGCGCGCATCTTCCGCCAACGTTTCGTTTAGCTGATTAAAATCATCCGGCGGCGCAACAGCAAACTTCAGCATCTCGCCACTTTGCGGGTGCGCAAAAGCCAGTTTTGCGGCGTGCAGCGCTTGACGGTCAAAATTACGCAAAACAGCAATGGTTTCAGGGTCTGCACCTTTTGGAATAATACGTCGACAGCCATAACGACTATCGCCTACCAAGGGAAAACCAATGCTCTGCATATGCACTCTGATTTGATGGGTCCGCCCACTGCCGAGCTTAACGTTGACCAAAGTATGACTACGATAACGCTCGCGCACACGAATTTGACTTAAAGCGGGTTTGCCGTCATCTCGTATAGCTTGCTTAGTTCGCACCTTAAGATCGCGCCCAATAGGTTTATCAACGTCTTGCCCAGCGACCATTACCCCTTCGCAGATCGCCATATAGCGCCGTTCTACCGCACGTTCTTGGATAGCCTCCACCAAGTGCCGCTGCGCTTTGTGACTGCCTGCCACAACCATAACGCCGCTCGTATCTTTATCTAGGCGATGCACAACTCCCGCGCGAGGTAACTCGCTCAGGCTGGGCCGGTGATGCAACAAGCCATTGACCAATGTACCTGATGGATTACCTGCCCCTGGATGCACGACAAGGCCAACTGGTTTATTGATAACAAGTATGTCCTCATCCTCAAAAACTATCTCAAAATCTACTGGCTCCGCCTTATCCCAGGCCTCACGAACTTCACGCACTGTGTTGAGCGCTAGGGTTTCTCCGCCCCACACCGTTGTTTTCGGCTTGGTGGTTTTTCCATTCAGCGTTAAATCGCCCTCGACTATCCATCGAGTCAACTCGGCACGAGAAAATTCTGAGAATAGCAGCGCAGCTACTTTGTCGAACCGCTGACCGCCATATTCCAAGGGAATAGGTGCCTGCTGAGAAATTTGGCTAATGCTTTCTTTATTTATATTATTCATTTAGGTTGCAACCCTACCGAAATCGGTAAGAATAGCGATCTTTAAAGACCTACCAATATTGACTATCAAAAATGGAGTTCCATTTTGCTCGATAAAACACGACTAGAGAACACTCGATTGAGATTTTTCTCAACAGCGACCACCCTGTTATTCGCAACCTTACTGGGTGGCTGCAGCCTAATCCCGTTTCTGGGTTCCGATGATGATGATGTCGACATTGAGGCCATAGAAACCACAGAGCAAAAACTCTACAGCCAGGCCCAACGCTCACTGCGTAGCTCAAACTTTACATTAGCCATTGAGCAACTCGAATTAATGGAAGCGAGATTTCCGTTTGGTCGTTTCGCTGAGCAGTCTCAACTAGAGCTCATCTATGCGCACTACATGACCTCCGATACCGAGGGTGCCAGAGCAGGAGCAGATCGCTTCATTCGCCTACACCCAAGCCACGACAGCGTCGACTACGCCTACTATTTACGCGCATTAGCAGCTTACAAAAATGATCCTGGGGTAATTGACAAATTGGTGTCGGCTAAACCAGCAAAAAGAGACATGGGCCCGCTGAATGAGTCCTATACAGATTTCGGCATCTTGTTGACGCGCTTCCCAAGCAGCCAGTACGCACCCGATGCTCTGCAACGCATGTTGCAACTGAGAACTATATTGGCCGAATCCGAAGTTGAAATCGCCAACTATTACCTGACTCGCGGCGCATACATTGCTGCGGCCAATAGAGCCAGTTATGTGTTAGAGAATTACCCGGACAGCCTAGCTAGAGCTGATGCACTGGCCACACTGGTTGAAACTAATTGGAAACTAGGCCTCAAAGAAGAAGCTAACCGCTCATTAAGAGTGCTTGCAGCAAACCACCCCGAGTACAAAGATTTTGATAATGCCGGCAATTTAGTACTGGAAACCCGCATCAGAAACAGAGATCGATCTTGGGCAAATATTATGACCTTGGGTCTACTTGACAGGCCTGACGTACCACCACCCATCACCATCGAATATCCAGAAGGCTTTACCGCGCCGGCGCAAAACCCTGCCAGCACAACCGCAGAGAATCCTACTAAAGCTGAAAAGAAAGGTTTGTTTAGTTGGCTACCTTTTGTTGGTTAAAGGTTAGTTGATGGGTGGTTAATGGCCGGCTAAGCATCGACGAATGATTAGCCAGCGGCTTAACAAGAAGCTTTCTACAATCTCATAAACGCGCGACAACCCCGCGCAAAGCACGCCTCATCAAAGCCTAGGCCAGGCCGAGTTCGCACGCCTCGTTTACGCTATCACCCACACCTCATGGTGCTGATAACTAGTTAAGTACTTGGTCCCTCTCATTAACCTAGTTCAATGAACCCAACAAAGGGCTTTTATTGCTCCCCCTACTGTCCACAACCTTCTCAACCCTCTTGCGCCTCGCACCGGCCCTACCCCTACCATTCGTGTCCTTATTGGACCTGTATCGACCACGATCTAAAAACTGCTGTAAATCGTAATGAACTAGGTATCTCAGGTTTTACCATCATTGAACTGATAACAACTATGTTAATCATTGGCATGCTTAGCGGGTTGGCCGTTGCAGGCTACCAATCTCAATTAAAAACTCAGCGCGCCGACAATGCTGTAAACGATTTTATGGTATTCCTACAGAGCGGACGTAGCGCGGCAATAACCCAGCGCACCGAGGTGATTTTGTGCCCTGTTGATTGGGCAGCAAGCCTCAGCGGGACGCTAGAAGCCAACACGCCACAAAGCTGCGGTTCACGAAATGCGTGGAGCCAGGGCTCAATAGCATTTACCGATCATAATAGCGACATGCAAGTTAATGGGCTGGATAAGGTAATTGGTTTACTGCCCCATGAATATATCGATATAGACGTCACTTGGCGTGCGTTTCGCAACCGAAGCTATTTACGCTTTAACAAAAATGGACTGACAGATTGGCAAAACGGTCGTTTTATATTTTGCTCGGCCGACATGGACCCAATCGCTACTCGACAAATCACCGTTAATTCCGCTGGGCGAATTTATCCGTCTTACGACTACGACGCAGACGGTTTGCATGAAGATAACAGGGGGCGAAGAATAATTTGTCCCTGAGCGAGGCTAAAAGCACAGCACGGTAAAAAACCGAATACAGCAACCGCTCGTTCTAACAAACAACCAGCCCAACAATAAGCCCAACAATAAGCCCAACAATAAGCCGCAACCAATTATGCCTCGTTGGCGATAGGGTCCTCTACGGATAAAATCGAGACATCAAAAGTTATGTCTTTGCCACTCAAGGGGTGGTTGAAATCGACCTTTACCGTGTCTTCATAAACATCTAAAACTACGCCAGGCAACTCGCCATCTGGGGCCTGAAAGGAAACAACTAAACCCGGCTCCAAGCCCTCTTCGGAATCCATTAATGCAAAAGTAGATTTAGCTAAAACACGAATATTAGCCTCGTTACGGGCACCAAATGCGTTTTCAGCCAGCACCGTTAACTGCGCGTCATCACCTTCTTGAAGGCCGACTAAAACCGCGTCAAAGCCCGGCAGCAAATTGCCATCGCCGAGCACAAGAGACGCAGGCGAACCACGCCTCGTGGTGTCAATTTCTTCCCCACCCGGCATTAATAAAGCAAAGTGCAGTTTGACTGACGAACCCATTTGGATTTTCGTTTTTGAACTCTCAGATGAAGCAATAATGTCCGACATTTTATTCTCTAATTTTACTTTTCATTGTTATTTTTTAAGCGCAGTCATGGCGTTAGTACTAGCTTGAGGGTTGCCTTGAGACGAGACCTAAGGCGGGGTTAACCCATAAGCACCCAACTAAAAGATTACTCTTCGGCACGATATTCGCGGAAAATCAAAATCATCCACAACGCTACACCACAAAAAAGCGCAGAGTCGGCAATGTTAAAGGCCGGAAAAATATGCGTTTGATAATGCACCAAGATAAAATCGACGACATATCCGTTGGCCATACGGCCCCAAAGATTTCCTAGAGCGCCACCAAGAATAAGCGCATATACGCAGGCCAACATCTTTTCACTTGGGCGCAACCGACTCATCTCCCAAAGTATGTAAATACAAAAACCAATACCTAACACAATGAAAAACCAACGCTGCCAACCACCAGCATCGGCCAAAAACGAAAAAGCTGCTCCGGGGTTGTGCCACCTCACCCAAGCAAAAAACGGCAAAACTTGAATACGATCACCGTAAGCAAGTTCGCTTACCACCACATATTTTGTCAGGCGATCCAGCACTAAAACTAAAAAACCCAGACCCAGCCAACGCCAGTGCTGATATAACTTAATTTCATCATTCAAATTATTGGAGGCGGACCGCTGACTAGATTCAGACATAAAGATCTCTTAAATTCCTTTGGTCAGTAAAGCTTAAAACCGATTGGAGGGTTCTAACGCATTTTTTCAATTGGTTAAAAACCAAGATTTCGCCGACTGAATATCAACTTCAATCTGAGCTTTCAAATCATCAATAGATGCAAAAGTTTGCTCATCTCTTAGTTTCTTTTTAAAAGTCACTTGAATCAACTGGCCATAAATGTCGCCAGTAAAATCGAACAAGTGCACTTCCAGTAAAGGCTCTTTGCCGTCTACTGTAGGCCGTACACCAATGTTGGCAATACCGTCAAAAACCCTACCACTCGGTAGGCCCTCGACTTGCACACAATAAACACCTTCGAGAGCGGCACGGTAACGTTGCAGGCGAATATTAGCTGTAGGAACGCCCAATTGGCGGCCCAACTGACGACCATAAACAACCCGCCCCATGATGAAATATTCATGGCCCAACAATTCTTGGGCTTTGTCAAAATCACCGTTTGCAAGGGTCTGGCGTACTAAGGTGCTGCTGATGCGCTCCTCGCCTTCGAGCAAGGTACTGAGCGACGTAACTTGATAGCCGTATTTCTGACCGGCCTCTTGCAGCATGGCAAAATCGCCCTCTCGCCCGCGACCAAAACGCCAGTCATCCCCAACAACAACATGCTTGGCACCAACAAGATCAACCATAAAATCTTTAACAAACCATTGTGCCGGAATATTCGATACCGCTTCGTTGAAGGGTAAACAAAACAGTCTGTCCAGTGGCGAACGATTGAGCAGCAAGACTTTTTCACGGAAACGCGTTAGCCGAGCTGGCAACTTCTCTCCAGCAAAAAACTCTCGAGGCTGAGGCTCAAAAGTCATCAACATACTGGCAACGCCGTGCTCTTTGCCCGCTTGGCAAAGTTTTTCGATCAACATTTGATGGCCTCGATGGACACCGTCGAAGTTACCAATAGAGAGTACGCAGCCGTGATGCTGCGCGCGAATGTTATGCAAGCCAGTGATAATTTCCATGGCTTTGATTATAGGCGGATAAACACAAATAGTGGGAAATTCTATTCGTAGAAGCGCAATTTTTTGCCACTAAACTGGGACTAGAGCGCGACTTCCCCTGAACTGAATCTGCGTTAGACGCCAACTCGAGCTCACGCACCTAAACTGCACCCAAATCCTTCTAGAACTCTTCTCGAACTCTATTAAAGTTCTAATAGAGCTAGGCCTCTATACTAAACACCTTTGCTTTGATGCTTAAAGTCCCGAGGCCGCATGCCCAGCAAAAGCAGTACCAATGCGTAGCCGCCTACCCCCAAGAGCATCACCACGCCAGTCCAACCTATTCTGGGTAAGGACTGCATGTCTAACCACAACTGCGCATCAGGCAGCAAAAAGAATAGGCCAAGACCGAGCGCCGAACTCGCCAAAATTGTTTTCGCAGCGGTTAAAGCCACTCGTCCATCTAAGCGATAAAGCCCCTTTTGGTGCAGCCCAACGTATAGCAACGAAGCGTGGGTCCACGCCGACAATGCCGTAGCCATGGCTAGTCCTGTATGCCCCATGGTCTGAAACGTTGCCAAACTGGCAGCCAGATTGACAGCCACCGCCACTACCGCATAGTGAAAGGGCGTGCGCGTGTCTTGATGTGCAAAAAAAGCTGGAGAGAGCACTTTGACCACTACAAAACCAGGCAAAGCGATGGCGAACATTTCTAGGGCATAGGAGGACATGCGAATATCTAGCACCGTCATCGCGCCGCCAGAAAAGCTCATAAACAATACTGCCAAAAGCGGTTGAGCAAAGAAGTACAAGGCAACTGCCGCAGGCAGCGCGAGCATCAGTCCCAAACTCAGCCCCCAACTTAGCGTTGCCTTGAATGATTCAGCGTCACCGCGCGCCACCATTGCTGATAAATGCGGCAACATAACGGTACCCAAGGCAACCGCTACTAGCCCTACAGGCAGTTCCAGCAGCCGATCCGCATAATACAGCCAAGCAATGCTGCCGCTGGTTAACGTTGAAGCTAAGACGGTGTTCACCAAGGCATTAATTTGACCAACTGAGGCGGCCAGCACTGCCGGAATGAGTAGAACACCTACCCTTCGAACACCAGGGTGCTTGACAGAAATCTGTGGACGCACCAGCAGACCCATACGGCTTAGAGTAGGCAATTGAATACCCAACTGGACGACGCCTGCGGCCATAACGCCCCAGGCCACCATGACCACCGGCTGCACGTTAAACCAACCGGTAAGCGCTAACATTGCTGCAATCATTAAACAAAGATTCAACATCACCGGAGTAAAAGCTGGTAGCGCAAATTGGTTATGGGCGTTGAGTAAAGAACCTGCGAAGGCCGTTAGGGAAATAAAGCCTAAGTAAGGAAATGTAATACGCACGAGTTCTGTGGTGGTTGAAAACTGCTCTGGCTGGTCAATGAAACCAGGTGCAAATAACGCAGTAAGCCCCGAAGCAAATACCACTCCCAAAGCCACAAAACCGATAAGAACGATGCCAAATAGACCAGAAAGCCCTGCCAAAAAGTAGCTTAACTCTTTGTGACCCTTGTCTTTGTACTGCATCAACACGGGCACAAAAGCTTGACTGAAGGCACCTTCAGCGAATAAACGACGAAAGAAATTTGGAATACGGAAAGCGACGAAAAACATGTCCGCTACAGCAGACGCACCAAACAAATAGGACAGCACAATATCGCGCAATAGCCCGCTAACTCGGGACAAAAGCGTCATTCCAGCCACAACACCGCCTTGCCGTGTCAGGTTCTGGGATTTCGAATCATTGCCATTTTTGGCGACAGAGTCTGCAGGTTTCTCAGCTTCTGGTGGAATGTTTGTTGACATCTACTCCCTCGAGCGGCATATTGCCCGCCTCAAATTTTTTGTCTCTTCTAGGAGAATTCTTTGGCTAACAGTCCTCAGGCGCGCAAGCGCGCAAGACAATCAGAAAAGCGTCGCTCGCAAAATGCAAGTCATCGCTCAATGGTTAGAACTTACATTAAAAAAGTACTTGGTGCTGTTGAAGCAAAAGATGCTCCAACTGCCGGTGCAGCCCTCACTACCGCCTTGCCGATTATCGACAAGATGGTGACCAAAGGCATAATGCACAAAAATCAGGCTGCTAGACATAAGTCTCGCCTGACGAAGAAGGTCAAGGCGCTCGCTGAAGCCAGCTAAGTCGCCGCTTTGTAGCCTAATGTTCGCGTTAGGCTACATTTGCAGCCACTGCATCGCTCGTCCCAGCCAACGATCATCCAACATGATCATTGCACCCACGTAAGCCGCCCTAGCAGCGTACTAAGCCCTACTCACCTATGTTTCCTCAAGTAATACCAAGTTGTCTCTGTGCAGCACCTCTGGCTCTACTACGTGCTCGATAACTTGAGCAAAAACTTCGCTGTTCAACCCCTTAATCTTTTCTATCTCTGAACTGGAATAATTGGACAGGCCCTGAGCGATCAAAGTGCCTTGCTCAGATATACAGCGCACCACATCACCCCTGAGAAAATCTCCTTGAACCTGAATAATGCCAGCAGCGAGCAAACTTACGCCTCGGTCGCGCAAGGCAGAAACCGCTCCGGCGTCCACACTTAAAGTACCTTTCGCCCGCAAGTGTCCAGCAATCCAGCGCTTCCGCGCGTTCAAGGGACTAATCTCCGCCGTGAGCAGCGTACCTATGTCCTCACCCTTGATTAGCCGGGTTAATACATCTGATTCGTGACCCGAGGCAATGAGAGTATCGGCGCCAGAACGGGCAGCAAGACGACCAGCACGCACTTTCGTGACCATACCACCCCGACCCAACGCACCGGCGCCTTCACCGGGCATAGCGTCCAAACTGGGGTCAGTAGCAACGGCAGTCACAATACGTTTCGCGTTAGCGTTTACTCGGGGATCAGCGTTTAACAGACCTTCAACATCGGTCAAAATAATCAACAAATCTGCCTCTAACAAATTTGCCACCAATGCGGCCAACGTATCGTTATCGCCAAAGCGTATTTCGTCTGTGGCTACCGTATCGTTTTCATTGATAACCGGCACCACACCCATAGAAACTAGCGTGTTAAGTGTGCCTCGCGCATTTAAATAACGCTGCCTGTCAGCTAAATCATCATGCGTGAGCATGACAAACGCTGTACCACAGGAAAATTTACTCAGAGCGTCTTCATAAGCCTGCACCAGGCCCATTTGACCAACTGCTGCGGCCGCCTGAAGCTGATGGATTAACGTGGGGCGTTGCGACCAACCCAAGCGCTTGCAGCCCTCAGCCACAGCACCTGACGACACCAGAATGACTTCCATACCACTGGCAACAAGGGCGCTGATCTGGGCGCAATAGGAATTAATTTTCTCGTGCTCAATTCCCGCAGCGTGACTGGTGAGCAACGAACTACCAACCTTCACAACTACCCGCTTAGAATTCGCCAAAGTGGCTCGATCTGTTAGGCCAGAATTATTCTCGGACATAAATGACCTCTGTCGCCTCTCCATCTTCGTCATCCGCATCCCAATCATCAAGGTCGTCGTCAGCGCTTTCGTCCGCCTCACCCGCACGCCGGGCACGCATGCGCTCTGAATGGGCCCACACATCTGCGGTAATTCTGGCCTCTAACTCTTCCAACTGTTCTGCGTGATTTTCGTTCTCTCGAGCTAATAAATATTCTTCTGTCAAAAACGCCATCAAATCCCTAACAAGGTCCTCTAGGCCAATATCGCCCAATGCGGATATCGCGTAAATGGGTCTATCTGGAAACATCTCGGCAAAGTCTTCCAACAATTGATCTAATGCCTCTTGCTCCAATTGATCAACTTTAGATAACGCTAGCCAAATAGGCCGCTCTGTCAGCGATTCACTGTACTCGGCCAATTCGGTTTCTATTGCTAACGCATTATCAATTGGATCGCCGCCGTCTTCTGGCATCACGTCGACTAAATGCAATAACACTCGCGTGCGCGACAAATGCCTTAAAAACTGAGCACCTAAGCCCGCACCCTCGGCAGCGCCGACAATGAGTCCAGGAATATCAGCCATAACAAAACTGGCGTCCGCGGCGACACGCACAACGCCTAAACTGGGCGCTAACGTAGTAAAGGGATAGTCAGCGACTTTAGGGTTCGCCGCAGAAACTTGTCCTATTAAGGTAGATTTACCCGCATTAGGCAGCCCCAACAAACCCACATCGGCCAACAATTTCAACTGCAGGCGAAGCTTGCGCACGTCACCTAAGTGACCAGGCGTGGTTTTTCTTGGCGCGCGGTTGGTACTGGACTTAAACGCAGCATTACCCAAACCTCGGCCACCACCATTGGCAACCAGTAAAGTTTCGCCGTGGGCTTTTAAATCACCCACCACCTCTTGAGTTTCTTCATCAACGACAGTGGTCCCAACCGGCACCTTTACGTAAGTCGCCTCTCCAGCAGCACCGGTTTTGTTACGACTAGCACCGCCGTGACCATTACGTGCTTGATAAGAGGGTTGATAGCGAAAGTCGATAAGCGTGTTTAAGGCCTCTTCGGCAAGCAAAATAACGTCGCCACCGTCGCCTCCATTGCCACCGTCTGGACCGCCTCGTTCGATATATTTCTCACGACGAAAGCTGAGCGTACCGTTACCGCCCTTGCCACCTTGAACACGAATTGTCGCTTCATCAATGAACTGCATATTACCCCCTGGGTAAAACAAAAAACCCCGCATTAGCGGGGTTTAGTATTATTGAACCGTAGTCTTGGTTAAACCGTAATCTCGTACAACCTTTGTACGAATCTGGCAAAACCCGCTCAGTTCTGTGCCAGCAGAGCCTTTCAACTAATAAGTTGAATCTACTGCGCTTGCGGCACGATGTTTACAGTCTTTCTGCGCAAAGGGCCTTTAATCGTAAATTCAACGTGACCGTCCGCTTTTGCAAACAAGGTGTGATCGCGACCACAACCAACATTTTCACCTGGGTGGAACTTAGTTCCACGCTGACGAACAATAATGTTGCCCGCAGTGACTACTTGACCGCCGAATTTCTTCACGCCCAATCGTTTCGACTCTGAATCGCGACCATTTCTAGTACTGCCGCCTGCTTTTTTATGTGCCATGAATGCTTCTCTTTATTCCAATGAACAGCGCTCTAGCTGCTAATTCCGGTAATTTTAACTTCGGTAAACCACTGACGGTGACCTTGTCTTTTCAAAAAATCTTTGCGTCGCTTGAACTTGATGATGCGGATCTTTTTACCGCGATCAGTACGCATAACTTCGCCGGTTACTCGACCAGATTCAACGTAAGGTGCGCCTACGTTTACATCATCGCCATTGGAAACCAACAAAACCTTGTCAAAAACTATTTCTTCGCCAGGCTCTGCGCTCAGCATTTCCAACCTCACAACGTCACCTTCC
>OJIR01000407.1_pt1 | contig 14192 bp, 13 predicted proteins | sample 1595711 | NCBI WGS metagenome assembly OJIR01 (sample SAMN05416846, study PRJEB24817) | seawater metagenome | isolation source: Sea water | place: Canada:Atlantic | collected 2013-07
TCTACACTAGATCGCTCGTCGGCAGCGTCAGATGTGTATAAGAGACAGCGTTTGACATTTTTTTCTCCCTGTAAACTTTTTAAACGGACAACGATTTGACAATGGCCAAATCCAACAAAGTCTATGCTACTCGAAAACCAGCCTCGACCTCTATCCTTGACCTTATAAAGACAGACGAAATAGCTGCTTTGGCAAAATTCAAAGACCTCACTTAAAATTTAGCTGCAAAGCGCAACCAAAAACACGGGCAAAAGCGAGGTCGATGAAAGGTAAACTTCACAGCATATTCACCGACCATGCAGCACACTCCGCGCGTATACTCTCTACTGCACGCGACCCTGGGTTGAGTTGATCGCCGCCTTTGAGTTGATGCAGAGTTCCTCAAGAACCCCGCTAGCGAAAATATTACTGCAGGCAAAATAGACTTACCAACCGAATACTTAGAGCCATGAGCTAAAAGATCACTAATATAGCTACTACTTAATGAGGCCAACGTGAGCGAAGCAAAGATCAAAACAGGACGAGAGAAAGTGACAGGTTTGTTACAACTTATAGCGGTAATAGTGTTTGTTGGTTTGGCTGTAGCTTACTCCCGAGCACCAGATGAAAGCGCACCGCAGCCTAACTACGCCCAGGCCAGTTCACCTACTTCTTCAGCACCCCTGGTTGCAGTGATGCAACCCAAACTAGGCACTCACAACGTCACCGTAACCGGCAATGGCTCAGTCGGCATCAGAGCGTACGTCGACTTGGCACCTCAAGTCAGTGGCGTGATTGCAAGCATTTCCCCTGCGCTGCGAGCTGGCGGTACTTTTAAAGCCAACGAAGTATTGGTCAGCATAGATACCAAAGATTTTGAGTTAAGGCTCAAGCAGGCGCAAGCCGAAGTCGCGTCGGCAAAATCAAACTTACAGTTGCAACAAGCAAAGAGTAATAGCGCAAAACGTAACTACGCTTTACTCCACCCCAACAAAAAAGTGCCACCCCTCGTTGCGCTGCAACCACAAATATCCCAGGCCAAAGCTTTGCTCGCGGGCACTCTTGCGCAATCAGAGATAGCGAAACTAAACCTCGCCAGAACCAGCATTTCGTTACCCTTCGATGGCAAAGTAACCCAGTCGAGTGCTGAAATAGGCCAGCTTCTCAGTAGTGGTAATAGCTTTGCTCGTGCCTTTGCATTATCCGCCATTGAGCTGGTTGTACCTTTAGCAGCAACTGATATCGCCGCGCTTTCCCCTATTCAAGGCCGGGTAGCAACGTTATCGGTCTTGGGTCAAACATTAGCCAGCAGGGTTGAACGAGTCAGCGCAGAGTTAGATGCGCGCAGCCGATTTGCCAGAGCCTTTATTCCGGTGGCTATCAGCGCCGATATTCAGCCTGGCGTTTTCCTTGACGTGCAGTTAACCGGCCCTGCTATACCTAACACCTTTGTTTTGCCTGAATCTGCTAGTCAAGCCAACGATGCCGTTTGGTTGGTGCGTGAAGGCTTGCTCGAAAAACATAACCCAGTGGTTAGAGGCAAAAGCGCTTTGGGCCTGATCGTTGACGGCTTTGACTACGGTGAAGGTATTGTTTTAGGCGCTATCCCTGGCGCAGAGGAAAATCAACAAGTGCGACTGCGCACCGCTCAGAGCCGCAACTAATGCAAATTAAAACCACCTCAACGCCCAAAGACTCCACCCGAGGCAATGGCTTAATCGGCTATTTTATTAATAACTCAGTTGCAGCCAATCTGATTATGGCGATGCTCTTAATCGGCGGATTCATTGCAGGCATTGGCCTCACCGCGCAGGTATTCCCAACTATAGATCCGGGCATTGTGACAGTCACGGTTCCCTACCCTGGGGCTACGCCCAGTGAGGTAGAAGAAAGCATTACCCGCCGGGTGGAAGAAGCTGTATTTGGCATTGATGGCGTTGAAAAAGTGATTTCTAAGGCGTCGGAAAACACCGGGGTGATTACTATTGAATTGAAAGACTTTGTTGACGATGCCCAAGTCCGTGACGATGTGGAAGCTGCCGTTGAGCGACTGGCAGATTTCCCACCCGAGGAAGCTGAACAGCCGGAAGTCAAACGCGCCGACACTACCAGCGAAGTAATCACGTTATTTGTCGCATCAGAACTCGGAGAAAGAAGCCTGCGGTTAGGTGCGGAAAAATTATCCGAAGCATTGTTGTCTCTACCCTCAGTTACCTTGGTGTCTTTAGTGGGCGCCAGGGATTATGAAATTTCCATTGAGGTCAGCGAAGAAGCATCACGCCAATTCGATGTATCTATTGGTGAAATAGCCACCGCCATTAGAAGATCATCAATCAACTTATCTTCCGGCGAGTTACGCACTGACGCTGGCGATCTATTGCTACGCACAGATAACAAAGGCAAACGGGGTGAAGACTTCGCCAATATTGTTCTGCGCGCGTCTAACGACGGCAGCATATTGAGACTAAAAGATGTCGCCGTCATTAAAGATGCGTTCGCTAACGTTGACCTAAAGCAAGAGTATAACGGCCGCACAAGTGTATTCGTCAAAGTTGAAAAATCCGAAGCAGAAGATGCCTTAGAAATAGCCGCTGCAGTAAAAACTTTTCTCCTTGAATATGAACCAAGAGCGGGACTGGACATTGGCATATGGGAAGATCAAAGCGAAATTCTTCAGCAGCGACTTAATCTACTGGTGCGCAATGGGGTGCTTGGCTTTGCCCTGGTTTTCCTATTTCTAGTCGTCATGTTGGATCTGAGGTTAGCCCTGTGGGTCGCTATGGGCGTGCCTATTTCTTTCTTAGGCGCATTCCTGTTCTTTGAACCCTTCGGCGTCAACATCAACATGATATCGCTCTTCGGCCTAATCATAGTTTTGGGAGTGGTCGTCGACGACGCGGTGGTAGTGGGTGAGAACATTATTACCGAACAAGAGACTATGGGCCCCGGCCCTGCGGCCACGCTAAAAGGCGTAGCCGGCGTTTCTAGCCCGGTGACCGTTGGCGTGCTCACGACTATGGCGGCTTTCGCCCCATTACTCTTCGTTACCGGCACCTTCGGGCAAATTCTCGGCGCGGTACCTATTGTAGTAATTGTCGTTTTAACGATTTCGCTAATAGAAGTATTTTTCATACTGCCCTCTCACCTGGCTCATGGCAGACCATGGAGCCGAGGGCCCCTTGCCTCTATTCAGGCAGCGGTAGGCAGGAGGATTTTGAATTTCAGAGATCAAGTAATGGTGCCAGCGGTACAAGCGTGCATCAAACGCCGCTACCTGACACTGTTAGCTGGCATAAGCTTCTTGGTCTTGGCAGGGTCCCTTGTATCTACCGGCGCAGTACGCTTCATATTTTTCCCCGACCTTGAATCTGACAGTATTCGCGCCACCCTAACCTTCCCTGTTGGTACGCCGTTTGAGACCACAGAGACTGCGGCGAGACGCATTGTCAACGCAGCTTATAAGGTCGACGAAGATCTAGGCGGAACTTCGTTCAAAGCCGTCAGCGCCACAATAGGTGGCGTGGATAGATCCGGCGGCGGACCCAGCGGCAACAGAGGTATGAACACAGCTAGCCACCTCGCCTCTATTAGAATACAACTGGCGGGAGAACCTGCTCGGACACTTTCGGCCATGGAACTGGAACGTTTATGGCGCGCCGAGGTCGGTGAAATTTCAGGTGTAGAAGCCCTATCCTTTGCAGCAAGTTTTTTTAGCAATGGCCCTGATGTTGAATTCGAATTAGCCCACCAGGATGACAAATCACTGTTTGCTGCGGTGGAATTATTGAAGACAGGTTATACCAGCATACCCAGTGTTTATGATGTTCAAGACTCCTTCAGCATTGGCAAACGCCAATACGATATTACGCTCACCAAAACCGGTGAAGCAGCAGGATTGTTGCCAACAGATGTAGCCCGGCAACTTCGAAACAATTTCTTCGGCCAGGAAGTGCAGCGTATTCAGCGTGGCCGAGATGAACTCAAGGTCATGGTGCGTTATCCAGAAAAACAACGGCAAAGTACGCGTAATTTAGATGATGTGCGCATTCGCTTAGCCGATGGCACACAGGTGCCACTGTTTACAGTGGCCAGCCTCAATGAGTCCCGCGCCTTTTCATCTATCGACAGAGTTGATGGCTTGCGCATTGTGACGGTAACAGGAGAAGTAGATAACGCCGTTGATACGCCAAGTAAGGTCAATGCAGCCATTATTAAAAATATTCTGCCTGAACTGGCCGAACGCTATCCAGGCTTACAAATAAACCAAGCCGGACAAGGTCGGGACGAGTCAGAGGATATGGCGTCACTAGGTAAGATGATGGTTATTGCCATGATGACTATTTTTGTGTTGCTGGCATCCCAGTTACGCAGCTACACGCAACCGTTTGTTGTCCTTGCTGGTGTACCCTTCGGCGCTGCGGGAGCAATTATTGGGCACTACTTACTGGGCTACAACATTTCGTTTATTTCAATATTTGGCATTGTTGCGCTGAGTGGCGTGGTGGTAAACGACTCCTTGGTGTTGGTTGACCAATACAACCGCAACCGCCGAGAAACCAACGCCAGCGTTACCGAGGCTATTGTTGCCGCCTCTCAAAGGCGTTTTCGCGCGATCTTTTTGACCACCGCGACTACGGCACTGGGCTTAACCCCCATGCTCTTTGAGTCGAGTACTCAAGCGCAGTTTCTAATACCAATGGCGGTAAGTTTGGCCACTGGCATCGTCTTTGCCAGCGTCATCATTCTCTTTCTGATACCTGCACTGGTCATTATTAGAGAGGACTTTAATCACCGTTTCCTACCCTCAGGACAGCAAGCACGAATCACCAGCTAATGCTCTTAGCTTACAAAAGCGTACTTTAGACTCCCATCACTGGCGATTTACGTCTCTCGTGATGGACGTTGGAGCAAACAGACCCACTAACCTAGATCTTTAATGATAGTTGTCTTTAAGCTAATCCTCAGAGCCGCTTTCGCTGGCGTTTGCACCAGGCTTGCGACGCCCCAAAGACTTCACTTTGTTATCCAGTAATTTGCGCAATGCCTCGTAGGGTTCAATCTGATTGCTATCCAACTCCGCCATAACTTTCTCGTCCATGCGTTTGGCTAAAACCCGTTGCTTCTTTTTCAGCTTGCGCTTGATGTCTAATTTGTCACGGAAAATTTTTGCTGTGGCAAGTCTTAGATCGTTACTGTATTCAGTAGCAGCTGCCCTAAAAACTTTGGCCTGGGCTGGCTCTAGGTTAATTGAGCGAATCGCCTCAATCACCTCTGGGTCGGCCCAAAAACCTTTGAGTTGGCTTTTTCCAGTCGCGGAAGTCCTCGTCTCAGTAACACCAAAAGCTTCCTCTATTTTCGCCGCGCAGACGCTGATGATGCGTTTATTGATAATATTTTGAGTATTGTAGACGGCAGTTTTCTGCGCCACCGGCGCCTGCATAACCGCAAGTAAGCCAGCAGGCTCGCCATTAAACTGGCCTGCAGCTTTAGCCATACACCCACAGTAGGCGCTGGCAGCATTAGATCCTCTGCCCCCAGTGTTTTCTAAACCTGCGACACATGTATTGGACCAATCTTCACCTAAGTCAGCATAAACCAGTGGAGTGGTCGCTAGGACCAGCGGTAAGGCCATTAGAAAAAGCGTATGTTTAATAAATTTTTGCACAAAATGGGCACTGAACTGCGCCGACAATCGAAACCATAGGAAGCTCATAGGGCCTCTCCTTTTTATTTTTCTTCAACTTATACCGCCCTGAGCGGAACAAAGCTAGTAGCCCTGCGACAGAACATCTGTACAAAAAGTGAGCACAAAATGCAGCACAAACGCACACTTAATGGCTGTAGCCTCCTGGGATTCCGTTTGTATCAAGTAAGTCTGCTGAACCAATACGCACTGACTCCTTGATTTTCTCCAGGAGTAATTGGCTGAACGTTTGGTAGCGCGGTCTTTGATTACTTGCCAAAACTGCAAACATTTTCTCATCCATCCGTTTGAGTAAAAAACGCTGAGTCTTTTTTACTCTGCGCCTAGTATCAGAGTCATCTCGCAATATTCTCGCTGTAGCTTTTCTTAAATCGTTGCTGAAGTCAGTCGCAGCACTCTTAAACACTTTGGCTTGAGAAGCGCTAAAATCAATGGAGTGAATCGCTTCAATCACATCAGGGTCTCCCCAGATCCCCTTGGGCTGATCTATATCAGTAGCGGATTGCTCGGTGATAACACCAAAAACTTCTTCTACTCGCTTTACACAAGTACTAATGATCTTTTTGTTGGTCAAGCTTTGAGCTTCAAATACTGCCATTTTGCTAACCATTGGAGACGCCATAACAGCCAGTAAACCAGGCAACTCACCGCCAAACTGGTCTGAGGCTTTTGCCATACAACCACAATAAGCGGTAGCTGCATTAGAGCCACGCCCACCATTGTTTTCCAAACCAGCGACACAAGCACTAGTCCACTGATCCCCTGTATCAGCATAAACCGTTGCGCCATTGGCTAGACCCAACAATAGCGCAACAGCAAGCGCCGCAAACTTAGCCTGCTTATAACTAGCACCGCGGACCATCATCTGTTTACATCTATTTGTTTTCATCTTTTGATCCCTCTCATGCACCTTGGAGCACTTATAGCGCCCTAAATTAACCAGATCCAGCACTTAACTGCCAAATACTCGACCCGTTGGCAATTTTTCTGCTGCCCTCAGTGCCGGCTATGCTGTTAAAATCCATAGATGAAATACACCCTGGCAATCCATGGCGCACCTTACGCCAGCCAATCGGCGCAACACGGCCTAGCATTCGCCGAGGCACTGTTACGCCAAGAACATTCAATTGAGCGAATTTTCTTTTTTCACGAAGGTGTATACCAAGCACTCTCTACCCGCGTCACACCCCAGGGAGAGGAGGATCTACTGGCAAAATGGCAAACCCTCAGCAATCACGGCGTAGAACTTGCCGTATGTATCGCTGGCGGCATCAAGAGAGGCGTAATCAACGAAGACGAGCGCAAGCGCTATGAGAAGAACTCAAATAGCTTAGCCGAGCACTTTACTTTGGTGGGCCTAGGCCAACTAATCAGTGCCATAAATAACGCAGATCGATATGTAGAGTTTTCCGCGTGAAGAGGATGCTATTTATAATCTCGCAGCCACCTTATGCAAATTCTCACAATGCTGAGTTGTTAGAAGCCGCCATGGTTGGCGCGGTATTCGACGGCGAAGTCAGCATATTATTTCGCGACGATGGCGTATGGGGTCTGATGCCCAACCAGCACGGCGAGTTAATCGGACAAAAAACCTTTAGCAAAATGCTCAGCGCGCTGCCCACTTATGAAGTTGATCAACTTTTTGCCTGCGCTTCATCAGTAGAAGGTAGAGACTTATCTATTACAACTAGCCCAGAGATAGGACTACTCACCACCGAGCAACAAGCAATACTTATCGCTACACAAGATGTGGTTATTGGAGCTCAGAGATGAGCTTACATTTAGTATTCAACACTGCCGGCTATGAAGCTTGCCTAAAACGTAAGCTCAGTGACGACCCCATAATATTGTTAGGTGACGGTGTTTACTGCGCTACTCAACTTGAGGGAGGTAATATTCACGCTCTAGAAATTGACGCTCAAGTCCGAGGCATGTCATTAGCCCAGAGCAAAGCCAAGCCAATTGATTATGACGCTTTCGTTGCATTGACCGAATTGCACTCGCCTGTTGTCAGCTGGGCTGAATAGCCATGGGCCAGCAAAAGCTGATACAACAATGATGCTGAAATTGTCATTAGACAAAGACGGCTATTTGCGTGACCACTTGGCGTGGAACCCGGTCGCTGCTGAAATATTGGCTAAAGATCTTAATATTGAATTGACGCCAGAGCATTGGCAGATCCTAGAACTGGCGCGGCAATTTTATCTGGCTACTGATGTGGTGCCAGAAACCCGCCCGCTGGTTAAACTGATCCGAGATGCGCTAGGTCAGGAACGCGGAAATAGCATTTACCTGATGCAATTATTCGGCGGCAGCCCTGCCAAATATGTGGCCAAAATTGCCGGCTTACCTCGACCTACTAACTGTCTGTAGAAGTTGAACTTGCTGTGGAACTCTTTATCGAAGCGCGCGCATAAAGGTCGTGCACCTGAGCCGGTATGCCGGCCACCTCGCCAACAATAATAATCGACGGCCCATCTATCCCTACCTCGCGGACTTTGACAGCTAAATCATCCAACGCACCAAACACTTCCCTATGATTGGGCAGTGTCGTATTTTCTAGCAATGCAGCTGGGGTTTTAGCGCCACGCCCCGCCTCCACTAAGCGTTGTAGGATTTTTTCAATGCCCACCAAGCCCATATAAATAACTAGGGTTTGTTCAGGTTTTGCAAGTTCAGGCCAGTCAATATTCACCCCGTGCTCAACACTGTGGCCTGTAACGAAGCGCACAGATTGACTCATATGCCTGTGGGTTAAGGGGATGCCTGCATAACTACCACCGCCCATGGCTGCGGTAATGCCGGGAATTATTTCTACTGCAATGCCCTGCTCTGCAGCAGCCAATAGTTCTTCGCCGCCGCGACCAAAAATAAACGGATCGCCACCTTTCAGGCGCACTACTTTTTTACCCTTTAGTGCCTGCTCAATTAAAGTCTGGTTGATCTCCTGCTGCATGGTCGTGCCACTAGGCCTAGCGGCATCACTGCCTTCTTTCACCGCTTCTCGAGGACCTTTTTTCCCCACATCAATCAGTTCAACATCCCGGCGGGCATATTCCAATAAAGCCGGGTTCGCTAACTTGTCATACATCAGCACGTCCGCTGATTGAATGGCTCTTAGGCCTTTAAGGGTAATGAGTTCCGGATCGCCGGGGCCTGCGCCAACCAACACAATAGACCCATCACTGGAGGCCCTGGCCATCATTTTTTCTGCCTCAACAACAGCCGAATCCATAGAACCATACATGGCTTCATCTGCTGCTTTGCTGGCAAAGACCTCTTCCCAAAACGCTTTGCGCGCGTCTACGCTGGGTAACTTTGCTTTAACTTCGCTGCGCAACCTGCCCGCTAGCTCAGCCAGTTGACCAAGCGCACTCGGCAGCCTTAACTCTATCCAGCCTCTGACACTGCGGCTAAGAGTAGGTGACCGCCCCATACTTGATACCGCAACTAGAATAGGAAAACGGTCAATAATGGCAGGAAAAATAACCGTACATAGTTCGGTTCTATCTACGCAGTTAACCAGAACACTTTGCTCCATAGCAGCGACAAACACTTCTTCGCTGACATTGGGTGCATCTGTGGCACTAATGACCAAGACCAAATTTGCGGTCACTGCCTCAGGATAAAATAGGCTTTTTTCTATGGTCAGTTTACCAGCGTCACGGAGTTTTTGAATTTCCGGGTCTACTTCAGGCGCTATGACCTTAATCTTTGCCTGCGCACGGACTAGCCAGCGCAGCTTACGCAGCGCTGTTTGCCCACCGCCGACAACTAGACACGAACTACCTGCAAGGCGATGAAAAAGCGGTAAGTAGAACACTTAGTCGTTTAAAGAGAGCTGCTGGACGCCGCCCAAATAGGGTCTCAGAGCATCTGGAATGGTGATGTAGTCGTTGTTGGTCTGAAAGTTTTCCAGCAGCGCAACCACGGTGCGCCCCACAGCTAAACCTGAGCCGTTAAGGGTGTGCACTAGCTCTATATCACCAGCTTCATTGCGAAATCGCGCTTGCAGACGCCGTGCCTGAAAATCTAGAAAATTACTGCAAGAGGAAATTTCTCGATACTGCCCCTGGCTGGGCAACCATACTTCTAAATCAATAGTTTTCGCTGAGGTAAAACTTAAATCTCCACCACATAAAGTAACCGCGCGATATGGCAGCTCTAATGCTTGCAGAATGCCTTCCGCATGACCGGTCAATGTGTCCAAGGTATCCCAAGAAGTGTCTGGGTGAACCAGTTGCACCATTTCTACTTTTTCAAATTGGTGCTGACGGATCATGCCTCGGGTGTCACGACCATAGCTACCTGCCTCGCTTCTAAAGCAAGGGGAATGGCATACATGGCGGATCGGTAAATCAGCCTCGTTGAGTATCTCACCGCGATAGATATTGGTCACCGGTACTTCTGCCGTAGGAATCAAGTACGTTTCCGTTTCGCCATTAATACGGAACATATCTTCAGCTGCTTTGGGCAATTGCCCGGTACCGCGCATTGAATCTGCGTTGACGATAAACGGCACATAGACTTCTTGGTAGCCGTTGACCTGGGTGTGGTGGTCAAGCATGAACTGGGTCAAAGCGCGCTGTAAGCGGGCTAAATTGCCACGCATCACTACATAGCGTGCGCCACTGATTTTGGCAGCGGTCTCAAAATCTAAGCCACCAGAGGCGGTCATATCAACATGATCTAGGGGGGTAAAATCAAATTCCTTCGGCACACCCCATTTATGCAGCTCAATGTTGTCGCTTTCGTCGCGCCCTGCTGGTACCGAGGCGTGGGGCAAGTTTGGAATACTCATCAGCAGAGTTTGCTGCTCTTCCTGTACCAGAGAAAATTCTGCCTTCGCCTTATCTAAGCGTTCACCGAGATCTCCCACTAATGCCAAAAGTGGCTGTATATCTTCGCCTTTAGCTTTTGCTTGGCCAATGGACTTCGACTTAACATTGCGCTCGTTTTGTAACGTTTCAGTTTCACTCTGCAAGCGCTTGCGCTTTTCTTCTATCTCGGTAAATTGCTGAGTGTCTAAAACATAACCCTTAATGGCTAGGGCTTGGGCAATCTGCTCAGGGTCGGCTCTCAAAGCCTTGATATCTAACATCTGGTTTTCCGTCTTACCTATCATGATCTGTGGCGAATGCAAACGTGCATTACAGTACTGCATACTCGGCCGCAGTTTAACGCCCTCAGAGGTGGATTGCTCCTTTTGCGCCCAAGGAAATGAAGAATTTTATTGAGTGGCGCGCAATCCGAGCCAAACTGCGATTAGGCAGCCGCATAAAGTGCTGGCCAAGTACGTCAAGAGCAGGAACATTTTGCCGTCTTCAAGCATTTGCACAGATTCTAAAGAGAACGCGGAAAAAGTTGTGAATCCACCCAGCAAACCGACCACCAAGAACAACCTGCCCCAGCTTTGGAACCACTCTTCACCCGCACAAAAGCCCCAAACTAAGCCAATAACAAAGGAACCGGTTAAATTGCTGGCAAGCGTCGCCCATGGCAACAGGCCGCCACCTAGCCAAAGTGACATGGCATAACGCAGGCAGGCACCCATAGCGCCACCTATGGCGACATATACGAAACCCATCTAAGTGTTTTCTCGCCGCTGTTCAGCGGCATCGGCATCAAGCCCGCGCAGCCGCTCCAGACGATTTTTGATTTTGTCTTCTAGCCCCGAGGGCCTAGGAAAATAGAACTGTTGGGGCTGCATTGCTTCAGGAAAGTAGTCCTCGCCAGCTGCATAAGCACCATCTGTTGAAGTCTCCGCATGTGCATGGCGGTAACCCTCACCATAACCCATGCCCTTCATCATGCCGGTGGCGGCATTACGTAGATGCATTGGTACTTCTAATGTGGGCGATTGAGCAACAAAGGCTTTTGCGGCAGAGAATGCTTTATAGGCTGCATCGCTCTTTGGCACGCTGGCTAAATATAATACCGCTTGGGCTAGGGCTAACTCACCTTCAGGTTTACCCAAACGTTCAAAACTGCTCACTGCGGCCAAGGTCAGTTCTAAAGCCCGAGGGTCAGCGTTGCCCACATCCTCACTGGCCAAACGAATCAGTCGACGCCCGATATACCTAGGATCTGCGCCGCCATCCAGCATGCGGCAAAACCAATAAATAGCCGCGTCTGGTGAGCTACCTCGAATGGATTTATGCAGCGCAGAGATCTGCTCATAAAATAGATCACCGCCTTTATCAAAGCGCCGAATACGCTCGCCTGAAGCCGCTGCTATGGTTTCTTCTGTTATTGTGCCCTCACCTAGCTGATCGGCGATTTCAAGAATATTTAGGCAGCGCCGGGCATCGCCATCTACGCTGGCTACCAATAATTGTTGGGCTTCGGTGCTGATTTGCACATTGAGCGCTTGAGCGCCGCGCAGAGCTACTTGAATTAAATCTTCATCCAAGAGGCCGCGCAGCACGTAGACTCGAGCACGAGATAGCAAGGCTGCATTCACCTCAAACGAAGGATTCTCTGTTGTGGCACCAATAAATGTAACAGTGCCTTTTTCAACATGGGGCAAGAAAGCATCTTGCTGAGATTTATTAAAACGATGTACTTCGTCGACAAAGAGAACTGTTTTTTCGCCTTGTGTTAAATAGTACTCCGCCTGCTCAACTGCCAGGCGAATGTCCTTTACCCCTGCGAGCACAGCCGAAATACTGATCCACTTACAGCCTGCAGAGGTTGCCAGTATTTTTGCCAGCGTTGTTTTACCGGTGCCTGGCGGGCCCCACAGAATCATCGAGTGAATCTGACCTTTGCTGGCTAAACCACCAAGCGGTTTATCAGCGGCCATCAAATGTTGCTGGCCAATATAGTCCGCTAAAGTTTCTGGGCGTAACCTATCTGCCAATGGTCGCGGATCAATACTGCTTGAGTTCTCAATCAGTGACATTTATTTTCAACCCCGCACAACATCCGTATTTTCCGGCAAATTTAGTTTAAACGCGCTAGCTGGAATTTTTTGTTTGCTACGGATCTGACTGAATGTGATTTGAGTGCGCTGCCCAACATGGTCGGTAATTTCTAATTGCGACAACTGCTGACCGGCAAAAGCGATACGTACGGACATGAACAAAGATTGATTGCTGGTTGGCTGCAGTAGAAATTGAGAAGCACCGTCTGCCGCCAGCTGACTAATTAGGTAATCACCTGCAAGTAATTGTGTTGGATCCAATAACAACTTCAAAGGTAACGCCTCGTCAGAACCGCGCATATCTTTTTCTATTACTTGCTCCAAATCTGGATCAAAAATTCGCAACCAGCCATCTGCAACAACAATCACCTGGGCAAAAGGGAAATCCACCTGCCAGCGCAAACTAGGCTTAGATAAACTCAAAGTACCACTAGACCGATCTAACACCTGACCGCGAAAATCTAGTAGTGCTTGCTCGAAATTTGCTTGGGTATTGTCCAAATTTAGCAGCAGGTCAAGTAACCGCTGACCTGGTGTTGTGTTGTGTTGCGCTTTTTTTGGCGTACTAGCCGCCGCAACGACTTTAGGCGCATCATTCAAAAGATCAGTATTGTTGGCCGCAAAAGCAGGCGCAACAAACAATAGACTGCCAAGCAGACTAATCCCTATTAGGTACAAGTATTTCACGACTGCCATTTGTGCCCATCCCTGATACTACGCCCGCCGCTTCCATGGCTTCTATGAGCCTGGCTGCACGGTTGTAGCCTATGCGTAATTTTCGTTGCACCGATGAAATAGATGCCCGTCTAGATTCAAGAACAAACTGAACCGCTTCGTCGTAAAGATTATCTTCCTGCTCGGTGTCACCGTCGCCATCAAGCTTCACAAACGCTTCTTCGCCAGTTTGCCCCGCTATGATTTCTTCTAGGTAATTTGGTGCGCCTCTGCGCTTCCAATCCTCAACCACTCGGTGCACTTCCTCGTCCGATACAAACGCGCCATGCACCCGTTGCGGTAACGCCGTACCCGGCGGCAGATACAGCATATCGCCGTGACCCAAAAGTTGTTCTGCGCCACCCTGGTCCAAAATAGTTCTTGAGTCGATTCTTGATGAAACCTGAAAGCCTATGCGCGTTGGAATGTTGGCTTTAATCAAGCCGGTAATCACATCCACTGACGGTCGCTGGGTAGCAAGAATTAGGTGTATTCCGGCAGCACGCGCTTTCTGCGCAATCCGTGCAATGAGCTGCTCAACCTTTTTGCCAACCACCATCATCATGTCGGCAAACTCATCAATGACCACAACAATCGTGGGCAGTGCTATTAAATCTGGCGCTTCTTCATCTTCGATTTTCCACAGCGGATCTTTTATGGGCTCGCCCCGAGCGATCGCATCGCTGACCTGTCGGTTGAAGCCTGCTAGGTTACGCACGCCTTGGGCCGCCATTAATTTATAGCGGCGCTCCATCTCTGCAACACACCAATTCAGGGCGTGGGCAGCTTCTTTCATGTCCGTCACTACAGGCGTGAGCAAATGCGGAATGCCTTCGTAAATGGACAGCTCCAACATCTTTGGGTCGACCA
>OJIR01000409.1_pt1 | contig 14168 bp, 11 predicted proteins | sample 1595711 | NCBI WGS metagenome assembly OJIR01 (sample SAMN05416846, study PRJEB24817) | seawater metagenome | isolation source: Sea water | place: Canada:Atlantic | collected 2013-07
TTACTATGGTGGCGGTAATGATAGTGCCCGTGGCCTTAAAAGTGCAGATTATATGTATTACCAAGTAATGTGTAACGCGAGTGAAAAGGGTTATCATTGGTATGATTTTGGTCGTAGTAAAAATGATAGTGGTCCTTATAAATATAAGAAAAATTGGGGCATGGAACCTAAGTCACTCTATTATTATTACCACCTAGTCAACGCAACTGAATTGCCAAATCTTAGCCCAAATAACCCGAAATACAAATTATTCATTGAGTTGTGGCAAAAATTACCACTAAAAGTGAGTCAAATAGTTGGTCCATTTTTATCTAAATTTCTAGGATAAGCCGATGAGTCATTCAACTGATCAGGTTAATGCTAGGAATGAAGAATATAGTACTCAGAAAGAGCCATTGTTGTTCTTGTGTCATCGTATTCCTTTTCCGCCGAATAAAGGCGATAAAATACGTTCGTTTAATATATTAAAAAAACTGAGGGAACAGTATGAGGTTCATTTAGGCTGTTTTATCGATGACCCATTTGATAAACAATATGTTTCAGGTTTACAAAAATACTGTGCTTCTATTTTTCATCTCGACCAGCATAAAACACTCTCGAAAATTAAAGGCTTAACAGGTTTTTTAACCAATAAGCCTATTACGTTACCGTATTATTTTGATAAACGAATGCAGCAATGGACTCATCGAGTGATTGCTCAGTATAGAATTAGTAAAGTATTTGTTTATAGCTCTTCGATGGCGCAATACGTTCAAGGAGACAGCAGCAAAGGTGATGAATATAGCGCATTAGAACGAGTTATTGATTTTGTGGACGTAGACTCAGATAAATGGCGTCAATATTCGAAAAAAAAAGCCGGTATAGCAAAGTGGTTTTTTAATCGTGAATATATGTTATTGGCACGAGAAGAAAATGCTATTTGTGCGCAATTCACCCATAGTTTATTTGTTTCACCAGATGAAGCACAACTCTTTCGTACTCATCAACCACAAATCCAGCAAGATAAAGTTCACGGTGTACTTAATGGTGTTGATGTTGACTTCTTTAATCCTGAAGTCAGTTTTTCTGAAGAAAGCATGGTACCTACTGTGCCTTTTATTAGTTTTACTGGAGCAATGGATTATTGGGCAAATATTGATGCGGTCTTATGGTTTGTCGAACATGTTTGGCCGTTAATATTAGTAAAAAAACCAACAGCAATTTTTTGTATTGTTGGTGGTAACCCCTGTAGTGAGGTTAAGGCTTTAGCTAAAAATAATAAAGGCATTGTTGTGACTGGACGCGTGCATGATGTCAGGCCTTTTATAGATAAAGCTCAGTGTGTTGTTGCGCCATTGCAAATAGCGCGAGGTATTCAAAATAAAGTACTCGAAGCAATGTCACTTAATAAAGCTATTGTCGTCACAACGATGGCAATGGAAGGCATCAATGCAAAACAATCTGATGGCGTGGTTATTACCGATAATAAAAACGCTTACGCCCATGCTTGTTCGGCACTGCTAAGCAAGCAACCTAAGACATTAACTAATAGACAATGGATTTTAGAACATTTTACTTGGCAGAAAACCTTACAGCCATTAGTGAATTATTTTTCAACTAAGGAAAGTCACCAATGAAGATAACTGATAATAGATTTTTGGCTATTTGTTCTTTACTGGTAATTGCTTGGGCGATGGTCTATAAAGATGCTTTAGTCGGTATGGAAGCTATTTGGTCACGTTCTGATACCTTTGCACATGGCTACTTTATTTTACCCATTAGTTTATGGCTTTTATGGCGAGATAAAAGCTATATATTAGCGAGCAGCGTACAACCTAGCTGGCTAGCCTTACCTCCTTTAGCTATATCATTATTTATTGGTTTATTTGCCTATGCGGCCGATATTAATGTTTTAGGGCAACTATCAGCAGTCACCTCACTTATCTTTTTATTATGGTTGTTAACTGGCAACAAATTGACGTGGCGATATAAATTCCCATTAGTATATTTGTTATTTGCTGTGCCAATGGGGGAGAACCTTATTCCTTGGCTGCAAGATGTAACAGCATGGTTTACTGTTTTCTTTTTAAAGTTGAATGGTATACCTGTGTATGTTGATGGTTTGTATATTCAAATACCAACAGGTATGTTTGAAGTCGCTGTTGCTTGTTCAGGCATTCGTTACTTAATTGCTTCTGCAGCAGTAGGTACTTTATACGGACATTTAACTTATCGAAAAACACATAAACAGGTTATATTTTTTATTTTTGCTTTGCTTTTACCTATTTTAGCTAACGGTATACGTGCTTATGGAATCGTTGCTATTGCGTACTATTCTGATATGGAATATGCCACAGGAGCAGATCATCTTGTATATGGTTGGTTGTTTTTTGGTCTAATTATTATGTTCATGTTCTGGGTGGGTGGTTTCTTTGCTGATAAAACCTCTATTGAAAATAAACGTGAAGTGGATGGCAACATACCACTGTCTGCACAAGACATTAAAATATTATTAATACCTCTTCTTTCTTTGCCCTTATTGTTGTGTACTTTACTTTTATTAAAGGATATTCCGATACTTACTTTAACTGAGTTAAGTAGTAATAAAGTACAGAATAGTGTGACCTCATGGGGCATCAGTTTCGATGACGCATTTGAAAGTAACTTAACGATAGAAAGAAGTGGATCAGAAAAATTCATCGCTGTTTATGGTAATAAGCAAAATAAAGGGGAGTTGATTTCGTGGGAAAATGTTACACACAATCATGACCGTTGGACAATAATTGCAAGTGAAACCTTAATTATTGCAGATAAACCCGTTAAATTGGTACATTTGCGCGATATAAAGGGCCAACAAAGAAGCTATTTGTACCAATATAAAGTAGGTGATTTTTATAGTGTTAGTGACAATGTAGCCAAATTAAGACAAGCATGGAACAGTCTAACTCGACAATCTGATTATAGCGAAATTAGGGCTATCTCAATTTCGGGAAATAATCTAACCGAGAAGCTTAATAAGCAGTTGATAAAAGAGTTCACTAACGCTTTTTATTTGTGATAAAAGCTATTATGAACCCTGATTTTAAGTTTAAGTTTTAAGTTTTAGTTTTAAGTTTTATAGGATTTTTATAATATGTGTGGAATCACTGGCTTTTTAATTTTAAAAGATAATATTAAAGTTGAACAAGCACTTTTGGCACAAATGAATCAGGCGCAATTTCACCGTGGACCTGATGAAGGTGGTGAATACCTGGATGAGCATGTGGCTCTAGGACATAGACGTTTATCAATCATAGATTTGACGTCAGGTCAGCAACCTATGGCAAGTGATGACGGCGAATATGTACTGATTTTTAATGGTGAAGTATATAACTTCAAAGAAACACGGGTTGAGCTTGAGGAATTAGGTCATATTTTTCATAGCCATAGTGATACTGAAGTTATTTTACATGCTTATATGCAATGGGGCTCTGATTGTGTTGAAAAATTACAGGGCATGTTCACTTTTGCTATATGGCATAAAACACAACAAAGTTTATTTATTTCACGCGATCGTTTGGGTATCAAACCGTTATTTTATGCCATGATTGACGGCACATTTTACTTTGCTTCTGAACTCAAAAGTATCACTTTGATACCCGGTTTAAGTAAAAAAATTGATGCAAAAGCTATTGAGCAATATTTTGCTTTGGGTTATGCAGCTGAACCCCACACTATTTATCAAGATGTTGCTAAATTACCTCCTGGGCATAATTTAACTATAAAAGTTGGAGATGAAGTCCCTAAAGTTGAACAATACTGGGATGTTAGTTACGCTCAGCAAGTCGAAATGGCCGAAGAAGATTACCTTGAAGCCATGGTTGATCAGTTTAAGAGCGCAGTAGATAGTCATATGAATGCAGATGTCCCATTAGGCTCTTTCTTATCTGGTGGCGTTGATTCAAGTGCTGTTGTTGCCATGATGTCGCAGCTTTCAAATGAGAAATCAAGTGGTATAGCAACTGACACAACAAATAAGCCTGTTACAACATGCTCCATTGGTTTTGATGTGAAAGATTATAATGAAACTGACTTTGCTCGCATGGTTGCTAAAGATTATAAGACCGATCATCAAGAACAAATAGTTGCTAGTGATGACTACGAACTCGTTGATTTGTTAGCAGGTTTATATGATGAACCGTACGCGGATAGTTCTGCCATGCCTACTTATAGAGTATGTCAGTTAGCACGGGAGAAGGTCACTGTATGTTTATCAGGTGATGGCGCTGATGAGTTATTAGCTGGCTACCGTCGTTATGGTTTAATGATGAATGAAGAAAAAGTGCGTTCAATATTACCTTATTCTGTTCGAAAACCAATATTTGGTACATTGGGCAAGTTATACCCTAAGCTTGATTGGGCACCACAATTTTTGCGCGCTAAAACAACGTTTCAATCGCTAGCAATGGACACTGCGGAGGGATATTTTCATGGTGTATCTCTGCTTAATGATGCACAACGTAAAGCATTATTCTCAGATGAGTTATACCAAGAATTAAAAGGTTATACCGCACTTGAAGTCTTTAGAGAACATCAAGGAAATTTTGATGGTAATGACCCGTTATCCCTCATTCAATACTTAGATATTAAAACCTATTTGGTTGGTGACATTTTAACAAAAGTTGATCGTGCTAGCATGGCGCACAGTCTCGAGGTGCGTGTGCCATTTTTAGACCATAAGTTTGTCGAATGGACAGCAAAAATACCTACAGATCTAAAAATTAAGAACGGCTGCGGTAAATACATTTTGAAAAAAGCCATGGAGCCGCATCTTCCGCATGATGTACTTTATCGAAAGAAAATGGGCTTTAGGGTGCCTTTATCTGATTGGTTTAGAGGTCCCTTAAAACAGAAGTTACGTGATGCGTTATTAAGTGAGCAAATGAAAAGTAGTGGCTTATTTAATATGAAAACAATTGAGAAATGGTTAGATGACCATCAATCAGGTCGAAAAGAATATAGTGCACCGTTATGGACATTGCTGATGTTTTCTTCTTTTTATAAACAAGCTGAAGAAGCATGAAGGGTTTGAAATTATGAAAGTTTTACATGTATTTGATCATTCAATCCCGCTACATAGTGGCTATACTTTTCGCAGCAGATCAATACTAATGCAACAGCATGATTTAGGTATTGAAACCTGCCACGTCACAAGCCCAAAGCATGGTAATGACCAAGTTGAAATTGAAAATGTTGACGGACTTAAGTTTTATCGAAGTGCGCCTATCTCGGGGTTAATGTCAAAACTCCCTGTTTTGAACCAAATGTCCTACATAGGTCCAATGGTTAAAAGAATTATTGAGGTTATCGACATTGAAAAACCGGATTTAATTCATGCTCATTCTCCAGCATTAAATGGTTTAGCAGCGTTAAAAGCAGGAAGAAAGTCAGGATTACCCGTTGTCTATGAAATCAGAGCTTTTTGGGAAGACGCTGCTGTTGATCATGGCACCTGTAAAGAAGACGACTTACGTTATCGTTTAACGCGAAAAATGGAAACACATGTTGTTAAAAATGCCAATGCAGTGACTACTATTTGTGAAGGCCTACGTGGTGATCTCATCAATAGGGGGTTCGATGAAAGTAAATTTACGGTTATTGCTAATGCGGTTAATATTGAACAATTTGATGTGATTACATCGCAAGATAAAGTCAATAATGCTGAATTAGCTGCAACATTAGGGCTAACTGACTGTGATGTTTTAGGTTTTTTAGGTTCCTTTTACGCTTATGAAGGTTTAGACCTCGCTATTGCTGCTATGCCGGCAGTATTGGCTAAAAACGCTAAAGTACGCTTATTACTTGTGGGAGGTGGCCCGCAAGAGCAAAACCTTAAGCAACAAGTAACGTTACTAGGTTTGGAAGGCAAAGTCATATTCACGGGTCGAGTCCCTCATAGTGAAGTAGGAAAGTACTACAGTTTAGTAGACTTACTGGTATACCCTCGTAAAGCAATGAGATTAACCGATTTAGTGACGCCATTAAAACCGTTAGAAGCTATGGCGCAAGGCAAACCAGTAATTGCTTCAGATGTGGGGGGGCATCGTGAGCTGATTATTGATGGTTATAATGGATTTCTGTTTGAAGCAGGTAATGTAGATCGACTAGCGCAACGAATACAGGATCTCTTATCTGAAGAGGGGCTTCTATCAAAAGTAATTTCTTCAGGAAGGGAGTATGTTGAACGGGAAAGAAACTGGAAGAATAGTGTGAGTAATTACTTACCTCTTTATAAGAGATTTTTAAAAGGATGAAAATACTCTCATTTACATCACTTTTCCCTAACTCTAGTAATACGCGACATGGTATTTTTGTTAAGAACCGCTTGGTCAAAATTATGGAATACTATGAATTTAATATCTCTTTAATATCACCTATTCCTGCTACGCCTTTCTTACCAGCCAAGCTTAACCCTTATAGAAAACAGAGTAGCATTGCTGAACTAGAACAGGTCGAAGGAATACAGGTACATCACCCTAGGTACACCCATGTCCCCTTAATTGGTATGTATTTTCAACCTTGGTTTATGTACAGAAGTGCCCTCAAACTTATTCAAAAAAATCCTGAAATAGTCAAAGATGTGAAAATTATTGATGCACATTATGCATACCCTGATGGCGTTGCAGCTGTCATGCTCGCGAGAAAATTATCTTTACCGTCTGTCGTTACTGTTAGAGGTTCAGATGTTAACAAATTACCGGAATATTTAGTGCCTCGGCTTTGGTTGAAATGGGCATTTAAAAGATGTGATTGGCTAATACCTGTTAGTAAGTCATTATCAAAAAAAATTGAAAGTATTCACTCAAAATGTATCAATAAAATGACAGTGATAGAAAATGGGGTTGACACAAGAATATTTAATGCAAGCTCTGCATCTGTTAACAATCAAATTGAAAGAAAAGCTCAAAAATTACTTCTCTCTGTAGGGAATTTAATTGCACTTAAAGGTCATCACTTAATTATTGAGGCGATAAAAGCTGATGAAACATTCCAATTAATCATTATTGGTAGCGGACCTATGGAGTCTCAGCTTTTAAAGCAGATTGAAGATTTGGGGATGGGGCATAGAGTAAGTATAAAAAGGAATATCCCTCAAAATGAATTAGCAGCTATATATGCTCAGGCTGACCTGCTTATTTTGGCTTCGGAAAGTGAAGGATGCCCTAATGTTTTATTGGAATCTCAAGCCTGTGGAACACCAGTTATATCTACAGATGTTGGGGCTGCAAGAAACTTAATAATTGAAAATAAAACAGGGTTAATTATGCTGAGAACACCTGAGAGTATCTATAAAACTATACAAAAAGCTTGTAGCATGGATTTAAATATAGACCTAAATGAATTTAAAGAATTTCATTCTTGGCAGCCCAAAGTGAAACAAATTGAAAGTTTGTTCCGATTAATAGGTGATAATACAGATGGTAGATAAGTTAGCATTTCTAATTTCTCACTTTGGAATACTTTACGTTGTGTATTTATTATTACGTTCAAAAAAGGTAGAGAGCAAAGATAATGACTGATTTGATAGTCGCTTTTATCTTATTAGTCTTTATTTTTGTCGGATTTTCTCGACCTAATATTGCTATTATGGGATATGTTTGGATTGATTTGGTTAAACCTCAAAAGCTTGCTTATGGCTTTATAGCAGGTAAACCATTGTCGATGATTATTGCAGTTGTTTGCATTCTCAGCTTAATATTCAATTATCAAAAGCTAAATAAACTTGAAAATAAAAAGATAACAACGTTGTTCTTCCTATTTGCCATATGGATAACAATAACAACGACTACTTCTTTATTTCCTGATTATGCTTGGGTTAAATGGGATTGGGCATTTAAGACTGTGCTGGTAGCGGTCTTAATTCCTTTTACTATAAAAACTAGAGAAGATTTAGAAGCACTCATTTGGGTGTTTTTAGCCTCTGTGGCCTTTTTTACCATATCTGCAGGAGTAAAAACAGCATTGAGCGGTGGAGGATATGGCGCAAGACTGATTTCTGGTGGTGATAACTCCGGTTTGTCTGAAAGTAGTACACTTGCTTTAGTGGCTGCTATTTGCTTACCCTTATTAGTCAATTTTATAAACAATAGCTTGCTGATGGATAAAACCAAATTGTACAAATTATTTATGTTGGCATTAATTTGTACCGCTGTATTTACTGTTATTGGCTCTTACGCAAGAACAGGACTAATTGGCTTATTTATTTTTAGTTATTTTATGTTTATTAAGTCAAACCGTAAAGTAGCTGTGCTATTTTCTCTTATGGTAGCTGTTTTATTAATATATAATTTTGCACCCGATACGTGGTTTGATCGAATGGGGACAGTTGAAACTGCTTCAGAAGATAGTTCAGCATTAGGCCGGCTAGTTGTTTGGAAGTGGACTATAGAATTTGCAACAACGCACTTTTTTGGAGGTGGCTTTCATGCATACATTGCTAATGCCGGGTTATTAAACCTTTACCATGATAATCCAAAAGTAATTTTTGACCATACGGCTAAAGCATTTCATAGCATATATTTTGAGGTTTTAGGAGAGCATGGCTTTGTAGGTTTGACTTTATACTTAACTATTTTACTGGCACTTTATATACAATTACGTAAGTTGGCAAAAGACAAAACAGATAAATGGAAAGCTGAGCTAGCAAAAAGTTTAACACAAGCGCTTTATATCTTTTGTGCTTGTGGGGCCTTCGTAGGTGTTGCTTTTCAACCTATTTTATATATTCTTGCTGCTTTTGTTATCTCACTATCAAATTTAAAGACTACAAATGAACAGTGTTAAGCAATTTGATTACCTAACAAGTTTACGGGGCATCGCTGCTCTTTGGGTTGTGTTTTATCATATATCCCAATATCTTATTTATTATACACCCGATTGGTTAATAGCAATTATAATCAAAGGGCATCTTGCAGTTGATTTCTTTTTTGTCCTAAGCGGGTTTATTTTAACATTAAATTATCATCATATTTTTAGTGATTTTTCTTTCTCTCTTTATCGTACTTTCTTAATTAAACGAATTGCTAGAATTTATCCGTTGCATCTATTGGTTTTAATTGGATATTTACTCATTCCATTGTCTTATTTCCTGACGGATAGGGTAATACCTGAAGGTGAAAAATACTCGTTAGTTAATTATTTAATGCAATTAGGGTTAGTGAACAACTGGGGAGTTAGCGACAAGTTATCATGGAATATTCCTGCGTGGTCCATTAGTACAGAGTGGGCGGCGTATATTTGTTTTCCAATAATAATTGCCTTATTAAATAGAGTAAAAACAAATTATATACCCTTTCTCTTGATGACGATAAATGGGGTGGTTTTTTTTATTTTTCTGTTATATGGATATGATTCGTTAGGACAAGATATTCAGGGTTTGGGCTTGATAAGATGTTTGTTGGAGTTTTTTATGGGAGCTATGATTTGTAAATACACACAAATATACTCTTACTCTAATAGAGCCTCTTATCTATTCTTGATTTTGTCATTTTTGAGTATTCTCTTAATTGTGTTTAATATCATAAGTGAAATTGTCTTTGGTTCAATTGTGATGGCATTGAGTCTTATCGCATTTGTTAACTTAAACGAATCAACTTTAGCTACTTGGCTTAGAGTCAAGCCACTGATGTTACTTGGTGAGATATCTTACTCTATATACCTGACTCATTTTTTCATTAAAGATATTTTTAAGTTAATATTTTTACAGGGTGATGTTGCACAACCTTTATGGATAATTGGTTATGTATTAACCGTTATAGTAGTATCATATTTTACTTATACATTTTTTGAAGTACCAGCAAGAAAAACTTTGGTTACATACGCAAATAAACGTGCAGCTTTAAGTAACGTTGCAGAAAGGGAAGTAAGTTGATTTCTCAACAAATATTAAATATAGCAGTAGGGAGCGGAGTAACAGCTAAATTAGTTGTTTTTAATTTCCACAATATAGCTAATAAAGATGATTTACTTTTTTCTAATTCAATTTCAGAAGCTCTTTTTAATCAAACTATTAAATGGATTCATAAGCACTTTCAAGTATTGTCATTATATGATGGAATTGATATGTGTCGTAGTGGAAAACTGCAAGGTCCTTCAGCATGTATTACATTTGATGATGGTTACAAGTCTCATTATACAATCGCGACTAAAGCCTTAAATGCTTTGGGTATAAAGGGAACTTTTTTTGCGACGACAAAACATTTAGGCTCTAACTTATTGTGGCATGATTTGCTTATGGTGTTTGAAGCTTATGCTTCGGCTATACAAAAAGCACACTTCAGAACCCTTTTACTTGAGATACCGTCAAATCAACACTTCAAGCATAATACGCTAGAAGAGCAGCTAAAATATCTTCCATTAAAGGAAAGGCAGCCTCTATTACAGTTTTTAAGTGCCTCTATTGGTGAATATATTAAACAGCCGTTAATGATGACGGAGGATGAGTTAATAAACTTAAATAAACAAGGCCATATAATTGGAGCACATACCCTTCACCATCCCATTTTGTCTATGGAAGAGCCAACGGTTTCACGAAGTGAAATAGTCGAAGATGTTAAAACGTTATCAAGCATACTTGATCAAAATGTTAGAGCATTCGCCTTTCCTAATGGTAAGCCAAATAAAGATTATGGTTGTGAACAACTTAAAGTACTACAGCAACTTGAAATCGATTATGCCGTTTCTACAGCGCCAGGCTATTTTGAAGCGGGTACCGATCCACTTCAAATACCCCGCTTCGGTTTGAGAGGTAAGACTAACTTTGGTTTTACAAAATGCGTGGTGTCAAACTTATCATCTCCTCCTGAATTCGTAGAGTATCGTGGTTATGAAGCAATTACTTAAAACAATTATTTATCATTTAGGGCTGTTAACGTTATTTCATCGATGTAGAAATAAAAATACGTTAACTGTATTGATGTTGCATCGTGTATTACCTGAGCAAGAGATAATAAATGAGGGAGCTGATCCAGAATGGACTATAACACCTGAACTTTTGGATAATTTGATTTCGTTTGTTAAAAAAAATTACTCTATTATTTCACTAAAAAAATTGCAACATTATCAAGATCAGACCAATAACTCAAAGCTCCCCAAAAGAGCTTTACTGTTAACGTTTGATGATGGTTGGAAAGATAACTTTCAATATGCTCAGCCGATATTAATAAAACACAATGTATCTGCGCTGATACACCAAGTATCTGACTGCGTAGACAATCAAATTTTGCTGTGGCAAGAGCAATTAGCTATTTTAAATAAAAAAAATAAAAAGGCATATGAAGAGCTGAGTCATTATTTTTTTTCAGAATTAGTGTCTCTTGATAAATTTATATTGGCGATTGGAGAAAATACACAAAAAATTGAGAATTTACGCTCCCTTATTGTGCAGAAAAGCCCACCAGCTAAAACTATGATGTTAGATAAAATTGAATTGGAAGAGATGATTTCTCAAGGTTTTGAGTTATCATCTCATGGTAAAACACATCAAAAGCTAACTAATCTGACAGAAAAAGAGTGTGAGTGTGAGCTAAAAAGCTCTGCACAAGCATTAGCTCAAATAGCTGGAGAGCCTATAACAAGTATTTCGTTCCCCCATGGTGACGTTAATAAAAAAGTAACGGCATTAGCCTTGTTCAGTGGATACAAAACGCTTTTTACTAGTGAGCCTGTGATAAACCGTATCGCCAAAAAGAGGCGCATATGGGGGAGGGTTCATATATCTTCAGCTTTGACCTGTATTGAAAATAAATTCTCGCCAATAAAGCTTGCTTACTTACTTTTTAATCGACAAATATCGGAGAATGACTAATTGAAAGGAGTAACTTCAAAAACAAAAAAATGGAAAGAATTAAGCCTATCAGAAAAGCAATTTTATCATTCTTTTACTTCAAAAAGTTCAGCATTCGAGAGTCCATTTTACCAGTATTCCTTTGTTGAATCGGTAGCTCAAGTTATGCCAAACGTTTATGTTCTCATTTTATATAAACAGGAAAAGCCGTTTTTATTTTTTCCATACCAGTTTAGGGGAAAGCTAGATAAGATAGCCGGTTTAGCTGAACGTGTTGGAAGTAATATGTCTGATGTCTTTGGGCCAGTGTTAGCGCCTGATTGTGTTATTTCTGTTGAGCAATTAATAAACAATATTAATTTTACTTTGCTTAATTTTGATCATCTACCCGTACTTCTTTCTAGCTTTAAAGTGCCACTATTTTCAAAACAATTGGCCTCACAAATTGTGGTAGATACAGGAGCTGACTATTACTTTGATTGGCTTAAAACCTCGAGTAAAAAATTTTATAGTGATACTAATCGGCGAAGAAGAAAAGCTATTGATGCATTGGGTCCACTAAATTTTAAATTTAATAATGAATCACCATTTGAGCTTGAGCGACTCATTACTAAAAAAAGAGCTCAATATGCTCGTACTAATGTGCAAGACTCGTTAAAAGATGGTTGGAAGTTAAAGCTGCTAGAAGAACTATTTCAAAAGAAAGACGATGTATTTCAACCAGTACTCTCTACACTATATTGTGGCGATACTTGGTTAGCTTCTCATTTAGGGATAAAGGCAAATGGAATTTTACAATACTGGTTACCAGTTTATGAAACAGAATACCGAAATTTTGCGCCTGGCCGTTTATTACTCTTTGAAAATATCAGTGCATTAAAAGAAAATAACCTTACCATTATAGATAGAGGAGAGGGGATTAGTGATGCTAAAAAAGATACAGCTAATTTTATTTATCAAATGGGCAAAGGCTCAATAAGTAAGGCATCAACAGGCTTAGTATTAAGTAAACTCTTACAAAAATATCATTGGAATAAGCAGAAGTAACTTAGGTTTGTTAAAAGCGAATTCGTAAGAATATAATTACCAAACAATGGCTACTAAGCAGTTACTGATGAAAATAATAAAAAAGCGATTTGATGACCTTACTGAAGCTGAAATTATAGCGTGGAGAAAACTAACTTCTCGACATACACCTTTTAATTCACCTTTTTACCAATATGATTTTACTTTATTAGTAAGCCGCTGTGATTTAATTGTTGATGTTATTTTAGGCTTATTAAATAATGAAATTGTTTTCATTTTACCCGTGCAATATAAAAATGGTTTTAACTACTTAATTGGTTACTCTGAAAAAATAGCGGCGCACCTTGCTGATTATTCAGGGGGAATTGTAGATATAACTCAAAACCTTAATATTACTATGCTACCAATACAGTATACTATTTTGGACCATATGCCTGAGTTGTCGATCAATCCGTTTTCTGACCAGGTTTCTTCTTATCAAGAGCTTTCTTCGCAAATTATTCTTGAAACAACATGGCAAAAAATGGCGAGTAAAATAGATAATGAATTTTTAAATGAAATTCACCTAAATCAAGCTAATCTTGAGAAAAACTTTGGTTCAATACAATTTAAATTTCAGAATGAGAATATAGAGAATTTAGAGTGTTTGTTGTTTGCTATTAATGAAGAGTGTATTGAGCGAAAAGTAATTAGCCCCTTCAAAGATAAATGGACTGTTTTATTGTTGAGGCAACTTTTTTTAGCTGATAAAAAAGAAGTAAAGCCCATCATGTCGACATTATTTGCTGGAAATAGATGGATTGCATCAATGTTTGGTATAGAAGCTAATGGTGTACTACATTATTGGTTTTATAAAAGTAATCCAAGTGCAGAGCTTTATTCACCGCTAAATGTTCTAATTTGCCAAGTAATCAAAGCTTCAGTTAAAAATAACTTGGCCTGTATTGATTTAGGATTTGGTCAAAAGCAATTTAAGGAAAAACTATGTAGTCAGTTTATCCCTTTATATAAAATGGAATTTGTTAATAACTCAATAAATGCTAGAGCGATTAAATTAGTAAATAGTTTTTTATGGAAACTTAAATAATTTAATTATTTTAAAAATTGTTACCACACTGAGGAAGATTCGTTGAACGGAGAATGTGAAACCACGGTAATTATTCCGGCATATAATGCTGAAAAAACCTTAATGCGTGCATTTTTATCTACTAGGAAACAAGGTATACCTTGTGCTGTGGTAATTATTGATGATAACAGCAAGGATCAGACGGCGGATATTGCAAAGTATATTCTCACTCATTTTCCTAATGTTGAAGTATTAACTAATGACATTAATTTA
>OJIR01000427.1_pt1 | contig 13825 bp, 4 predicted proteins | sample 1595711 | NCBI WGS metagenome assembly OJIR01 (sample SAMN05416846, study PRJEB24817) | seawater metagenome | isolation source: Sea water | place: Canada:Atlantic | collected 2013-07
AAGTAAAGCTTATTACAGCCAGTGGATAACCAGACACAGCCGAGTAATCATAGTTACCATCTTCTTTTATTTCTGAAAAATTTCTATCATCAATAGGTGGCTTTTGCTCATTTGCTTTCACCAAAAACGAGTCTGTTGCTGTTGTCGAAATCACTTGCTGATGGGTTTTAATGACTGAACTGCCAAAGATAGAACTGCTTTCATCAAAGGTCACACTGGCTTGAGACTGATAAAAAGCTTCACTGATATAATCATGGGTGCTAAAAACCAAGACACTATCGTCATCTTCAGTAACCGCGATAGGAAAATGCTTAATATCTTTAATCAACTGATTAGTATTAAAATCCTGATGGGGCATGACTAAGTCAACCGCATCCGCTACTTGAAAAGCACATAAACTCCAAACACCTGCGACATTTTCTGAAAAGTCATTTGAAAAATCGGCAGCAGCTATCGCTTTTTGATTTGCGTCAGTGCCCTTCACTGAGAAAGAATGTAATGGCCATTCCCCCTCGATTTGTAATGCTTTCTCTAGCGCAAAGCAGGAAAACAAAAATACGATACTAAAGGGCAGTGCTACTATCGTCATGATTCGTAGTGCTTTCAAGCCGCCGAATAGCATTAGAAAACCCGCAACGACACCTACACAAATTCCCCATAATAGTCGCTGAAAAACCGTGGAGATCTGTTTTATTGTTTGAACAATCGTGTCTCGAATTTTATAACACCAAACGCAATATTTACACGCCAAGTGCACAACAGGTTAGGCAACCTATCAGTACTAAAGGTTCAACCCAATGGCAGAATTTCGAACCTTATCTTGATGAGTTAAAAAATAAATTGAAAGACTATTTTCTTAATGAACCTGGCGGGTAATTGAATTCCTTTTTAAAAGCAGTAATAAAATTATTCACGTGGGAATAACCTAGGTTACTAGCAATTTGCTTTTGAGGTATATTCGTGTTCTCAATTATCTTGTGTGCCTCTTTTAAGCGATGTTTAACTATAAATTTGTAAATGGATATACCGAATTCGCTAGAAAATATACGGTTTAAGTTGCGTGATGACATACCAAATTCTTGAGCTAATGTTTCTAAGCTAGGCACAACACCATTCAGGTTACATAGATATTCATGTAAGTCGTACACTATTTTTAAATGTTGTCTTCTGGATACACGATTTTCAGAGCTTTTAAAAATAAACTCTTGTAGTAAAGATATGAACTCTAGCGCTTTAGACTCTGCATAGAGTAGTTTTATATTTCCTTGTAGCTTTGGATTGTGACTCTGTAGCAGAATATTGCGTATATGTGCATTAACGATGAAAGAATTTCGAGTAGCTACTTGTTCAATATCTATTATTTCAAATAATTTTTCACGATTTTCTTTACCTATCAATGTATCCAATACAGGTAAACTTATTGCCATCGTTGCTTCAGTGAATAAAGTTCCTGCTTCATAAGTAGATTGAGCTTTAATGTTTCTACAGTGACGAAAAGAAGCTAAGTTAGGCTTGGTTACTAAGTCTTTTTTTAATGATTCTCGTTGTGTTATAGAGCCTTTGTCAACAACTTGTGCCATAAAGGTATTTTCTTCAAATGCTACTTGGTATGCAGATAAGGCATGGCTAGTTCCTACTATTTCGGTGTCAAAGTACTGTTGTCCCCTGTAAATACATATCGAACGGGAAGGTTTTAGCATAGTTCCTCTTAACCATCCTCCACGAGAATCCAATTCATACTCGATATATTCTTCACTTTTTTCTGTATCAAAGTTAGTTGTTTGATTCACTTCACTGGACAGCCAATTCACGCTTAGCTTTTTAAAATAGGACTTCATTTTATTTTTGAATAACTTTTCACTATTTATTTGTGTTGACGCAGTCTACTCACTTTTCTCTCATTATATAAGTGAAATGAAACAGATTGTCCTTTATTAATAGAATTTGACCACACTTAATAGATCACATTGGGATAGCATCTCAATAAATATCCAATAATGAGCCGAAATCATGAGTTTGAGTTATAAATTGAGTAATTTTCATAGCAATAAGGAACAAGTTGTTCTCTTCGTAGGTCGATTAAATTCTATGGAGAGAAATCTATGAAGTCTTTAATTAAGTTCATAATTATTACTCTCGTTAGCTTTCACAATATAGCTTTTGCTGGTAACTGGAACACTCCAGCTAGCACTACTGGAAATACTGGTAGTACAAATTTAGGCTCCCAAAGTCCGATAAGCACTGCAACTTTAAGCTTTGACTTTGATGGCGGCGGAGTTGACTGCGGTAGTATCGCTTCAACAAGTAATGTTCGTGCTGCTTTTTCTGGTACGTGTAATCGGGGTAGCGAAGCTTTTAAAGTGCAAAGTAGCTGTTCTGGTGAGTGTAGCGGTGTGTTTAGTTATCGTATAGAAGGAGAAAATGATACTTCAAAATACTTTACTGTATCTGGATCGTGGAAAAACTTGGCTCCTAATGTCTTATCAATCTCTTCTCTTACGTTAGTCGAAAGGAGTGTTAATGTCGTAAGTAAACTGAATGCCTATGATAAGAATGGAGATACAATTACATATGCAATAGTTGGTGGAGAAGATGCAAGTTTTTTGGCTATTGATAGTAGTAGTGGTGCCATCCGTTTTAAAGATATACCTTTTTACGATACCCCCACTGATAGTGATGCCAATAATCTTTATGAGATTGAAGTCTCATACTCTGATCCTGATGGACTTTCCAATCGTAGCGTTATAAGTATTGAAGTGTTAAAAGACACTGATGGTGATCGTGTCCCCGACATTCAAGAAACTCTAGATAATACCAATGAAGAAAATACATTAAACTATCTTGATAGCGATAGTGATGGTGTGCCTGATTATTTAGATTTAGGCGGTGCTGGGTATTTTGTTGATGTGTATGTTAATAGTGCTGGAGTCCCAATAGATAGTAATTTTGATGGAGTGAATGACTATCAAGATAGTGTACAAATAGCACCGGTTATTATCTCATCAGCAATAACAACAGTAAAACAAGATGCACTATATAATTACTCTATTATCGCATCTGATAGAAATAATGACCCTTTGTCTTGGCAGGAGAATACTGTACCAAGTTGGCTCAGTTTCACATCAGGAGTACTCCAAAGTAATGTTGTTGGCAACGGAGTAGCTCCTCAAAACTCTGGTGATGGTGTCAATCAGTCTCCTGATAATAGTATAGCCTCAGAAGCTAGAATTAATGCACGTAGTACTGTTTTTAGTAGTGGAAAGCTGTATTTTACTGACATGGAAGAGTTTGGTATTCGTTTTGTTGATGAAAATGGCAAAATACAAACTTTTTTTCAAGGAAATGGCGATTACTTAAACCTCAATCCTCTCGGTATTGCGGTAAACTCATTAGACAATACCATCTATGTTGGAGATTATGGCAAAGGGACTATTGTTCGGTTAAACGCTCGAGGTGAGCGAACTATTGTTGCTACTTTACCTACCGGTGATCGATTTGTCTTAAGTTTATACCTCAATACCAAAGATGATTTTCTATATGCCACTACAAAGGGTGGTATTTACCGTATCGATATTACAAACCCGAGTGCTAGTCTTACACGTATTGTAGGTACTGGTGTGCCAGGTTATTCCGATTCCGGAAACCCATTGACATCTCAAGTAAATGAACCGGAAGGTATTGGATTTAATAGTAGAGGGGAGCTAATTTTTGTCGATGGGAAGAATTTTGCCGTTAGAAAAGTTAATATGTTGTCTAATTCTATTGAAACAATTGCAGGGCAGCCTACTATTGGGGGAAGTAATGGAGATGGTGGTCCAGCTATTAATGCAAATCTTCAAGAGCCTGTTTCATTAGTTCTCAATAGTTATGATGAAATTTATATTCTTGAACGACAGTCTCGAACGGTACGAAAAATAGGAATTGATGGAAATATTAATACCTATCATACTGTTAGAAATGTTGGAGGTTTCTCAGATGACCTTACTATTGATACAAATGATCAACTGTATATATTGGCAACGAACGCTATTGTACAGGTTGCTTTTCAAGCTAATTTAACTGGAACACCAGACATCAATGATATAGGTATTCATGATATCTCATTAGTACTGTCTGATGGCGTCAGTCCAGATGTTTCGTACGATTTTCAAGTCGAAGTTATAGGGGTCGATACAGATAATGATGGTGTTAGAGATTACATAGAAGTTCAACAAGGCACAGATCCAAATAATATTCACGATGTGCTAGATACAGATAATGATGGGATTGCGGATCATATTGAAACGTTAGCTGGCTCTGATCCAGTAAACCCAATGAGCCTGCCGATTGATACTGACAATGATGGTGTGCCAGATGTTGTTGAGCTAATTCAAGAGACGGATCCCGCAGTAGCTAATGATTTTATTGACAGTGATAATGATGGTGTTTCCGACTTTGAAGAGGGAATACGAGGGTCTGAACCATTAGATAATACAGATGCTTTAACGGCTATTGATACCGATGGTGATGGAGTACCTGATTACATTGAAATTAGAGAAGGTAGCAATCCTACCGATGTTCACTCTGTTATTGATACAGATAAAGATGGTATCGCTGATTATATTGAAACATTAGCTGGCTCTAATGCAAATGATGTCACTAGCTTTCCTTCTGATGTTGATAATGACGGGGTACCGGACGTTGTTGAGCAAATTCAAGGGACAGACTCGTCACTAAACGATAATTTTCGTGACAGTGACAACGACGGTGTGTCAGATTTTGTCGAAGGTATTCGAGGTACCAACTCTTTAGTACCTAATGATAACAACGAAGCGTTAGATTCAGATGGTGATGGTGTACCTGACTATATTGAAGAGAGAGAAGGAACTGATCCAACTGATAAAACATCAGTAATAGATACTGATAATGATGGTATTGCTGATTATATTGAAACATTAGCTGGTTCAGGAATTTCAGACCCAATGAGTTTACCTGTTGATACAGATAATGATGGTGTGCCTGATGTTGTGGAACAAATTCAAGGGACAGATCCAGCATTAGTTGATAGCTTTATTGATAGTGATAGTGATGGCGTTTCAGATTTTGAAGAATCTGTTCGTGGAACAAATCCATTAGATAATACTGATGCCTTACAAGCTGTTGATAGCGACAATGATGGTGTACCTGACTATATCGAGATTAGAGAAGGTAGCGATCCAGCAGATGCGTTATCTGTTATCGATACCGATAACGATGGCATAGCTGATTATATCGAATCATTGGCAGGATCCGATCCTATAAATCCTATGAGTTTCCCCGCAGATACAGATAATGATGGTGTGCCAGATGTAGTTGAACAAATTCAAGGAACAGATCCAACGTTAGTTGACGATTTTATTGATACTGATAATGACGGTGTATCTGATTTTGAAGAATCTGTTCGTGGAACAAATCCGTCAGACAATAGCGATGGATTACAAGCTATTGATACTGACAGTGATGGCGTACCTGACTATATTGAAGTTAGAGAAGGTAGCAATCCCACTGATGCTTCGTCTGTTGTTGATACAGATAACGATGGTATAGCTGATTATATCGAGACATTGGCAGGATCAGATCCTACAAATCCTATGAGTTTCCCAGCAGATACAGATAATGATGGTGTGCCAGATGTAGTTGAACAAATTCAAGGAACAGATCCAACGTTAGTTGACGATTTTATTGATACTGATAATGACGGTGTATCTGATTTTGAAGAATCTGTTCGTGGAACAAATCCGTCAGACAATAGCGATGGATTACAAGCTATTGATACTGACAGTGATGGCGTACCTGACTATATTGAAGTTAGAGAAGGTAGCAATCCCACTGATGCTTCGTCTGTTGTTGATACAGATAACGATGGTATAGCTGATTATATCGAGACATTGGCAGGATCAGATCCTACAAATCCAATGAGTTTACCAAACGATACAGATAATGATGGTGTTCCTGATGTCGTTGAAGAAATTCAAGGAACAGATCCAGCATTAGTTGATAGCTTTATTGATAGTGATGGTGATGGTGTCTCTGATTTTGAAGAGTCTGTTCGAGGAAGTGATGCGCAAGACAATACTGATGCCTTACAAGCTGTTGATACTGATGGTGATGGTGTACCTGACTATATTGAAGCTAGAGAAGGTAGTGATCCTACTGACGCATCCTCCGTTATTGACACAGATAAAGACGGTATTGCTGACTATGTTGAGACCTTAGCAGGATCAGACCCTACGGATCCAATGAACTTACCGACTGATACTGATGATGATGGTGTGCCGGATGTTGTTGAAGAAATTCAAGGTACAGACCCAGCAATATCCGATGATTTTATTGATAGTGATGGTGATGGTGTCTCTGATTTTGAAGAGTCTGTTCGAGGAAGTGATGCGCAAGACAATACTGATGCCTTGCAAGCTGTTGATACCGATCATGATGGTGTACCTGACTATATTGAAGTTAGAGAAGGTAGCGATCCCACTGATGCTTTATCCGGTAATGATGCCGATAATGATGGCATAGCTGATTATATCGAAACATTGGCAGGATCAGATCCTACAAATCCAATGAGTTTACCAGCTGATACTGATAATGACGGCGTGCCAGACGTTGTCGAACAAATTCAAGGGACAGATCCGGAATCAGCTGACGATTTTATTGATAGTGATAGTGATGGTGTTTCAGATTTTGAAGAATTTATTCGAGGAACTGATCCGTTAGACAATAGCGATGGATTACAAGCTGTCGATACAGATCATGATGGTGTGCCTGATTATATTGAAATCAGAGAAGGTAGTGATCCGACAGATGCGTTATCTGTTATTGATACAGATAACGACGGTATAGCTGATTATGTCGAAACATTGGCAGGATCAGATCCTACAAATCCAATGAGTTTACCAACTGATACAGATAATGATGGTGTTCCTGATGTGGTTGAAGAAATTCAAGGAACAGACCCAGCATTAGATGATAGCTTTATTGATAGTGATGGTGATGGTGTTTCAGACTTTGAAGAATTTATTCGAGGAACTGATCCATTAGATAATACTGATGCGTTACAAGCTGTTGATACTGATAATGATGGCGTGCCTGATTACATTGAAATCAGAGAAGGTAGTGACCCTACTAATGCTTTATCTGTTATTGATACCGATAACGACGGCATAGCTGATTATGTTGAAAGTTTAGCAGGATCAGACCCAGCAGACCCAATGAGTTTACCAAATGATACAGACAATGATGGCGTGCCTGACGTTGTTGAGGAAATTCAAGGAACAGATCCAGCATTAGTTGATAATTTCATTGATAGTGATGGCGACGGTGTATCTGATTTTGAAGAGGCTGTTCGAGGGACAGATTCATCAGATGAGAATGATGGATTGCAAGCTGTTGATACCGACGGTGATGGGGTACCTGACTATATTGAAGCTAGAGAAGGTAGTGATCCTACTGATGCTTCATCTGTTGTAGATACAGATAACGACGGTATTGCTGATTATGTCGAAACATTGGCAGGATCAGACCCTACAAATCCAACGAGCTTACCAGTTGATACAGATAGTGATGGTGTGCCGGATGTTGTGGAAGAAATTCAAGGGACAGATCCTGAATCAGGTAATGATTTTAATGACAGAGATAACGATGGTGTATCAGACTTTGAAGAAGGAGTTCGAGGTACAAATTCGCTAAATGATACTGACGCCTTACAAGCGATAGATACAGATGGCGACGGTGTACCTGACTATATTGAAGTCAGAGAAGGTAGTGATCCTACTGATGCATCTTCTATTATTGATACAGATGGCGACGGTATTGCTGACTACATTGAAATTTTGGCTGGATCCGATCCTGCAAACCCTATGAGTTTACCAACTGACACTGATAGTGATGGTGTGCCTGATGTAGTGGAGGAAATTCAGGGTACAGATCAGGATAAAGTTAACGACTTTGTTGATAGTGATAATGATGGAGTATCTGATTTTGAAGAATCAGTACGAGGAACAGATCCTTTAGATGATAGTGATAGTTCCCAAGCTATTGATACCGACCGTGATGGTGTGCCTGACTACATTGAAATCAGAGAGGGGAGTGATCCTACTGATGCAACGTCTATTATCGATACTGATGGCGATGGTGTTGCAGATTATATCGAAACGCTGGCTGGTTCTGATCCTAATGACTCAATGAGCTTACCAGTAGATAATGACAATGACGGTGTACCTGATGTGGTGGAAAAAATTCAAGGTACAAACCCTTATGATAGTAACTCGGTAATAGATACTGACGGTGATGGTGTTCCGGATTTCGTAGAAATAATCGAAGGCACAGACCCTGATGACAGGGAATCAGTACTTGATCGTAATTTGCCTCCAATTGCCGTCAACGATAGTTATAACTTTAACTCTAATGAAATACTTCTTTTAGATGTATTAGCGAATGATTATGATCCGGAAAACGGGGAAATTACATTAATCTCTGCGAGTAGCGATGTTGGCGTGGTGAGCATAGTTGAAAGCAGTGTTGTCCTTACTATACCTGATGTAACTAGTGGTACTTTTACCGTGACATATGTATTAAGTGATGATGTTAGTAATGTGTCAACTGCTTTTGCTGTTGTTAGCGTTACGTCTGATTTCGCTCCTATTATTACTTTACCTGATGACTTATGTGATGAATCAATCATAAAAGCTAATGGACTTTTCACACGCGTCAACTTAGGAGAGGCTTCAGCTGTTGACTCTCTAGGAAACCCATTACCTGTTTCATTGATAAATCCACAATCACACTATTCCCCAGGGGTACATGAGGTTTTCTGGAAAGCGTCTGACCGAGAAGGTAATGTGAGTATAGCTAGACAGTTAGTTTGTGTGCAGCCAATTGTTTCAATTGAAAAAAATAAGACAGTGATAGAAGGGACAACCAGTTCAGTAGGTATTTATTTGAATGGTGAGTCACCTGTATATCCTGTTGTTATTCCTTTTGAAGTTGTGAATGGCGAAGGTAAGATAACCTTAATTTCTGGTGAGGTAGTTATAGAGTCGGGTACACAAGCTGAGGTGTCGTTTGATGTTTTATCCAGTTCTGAATCGACGGTGTTCATAAACCTACTTCCTGATATAAATCTTGGAGATAAAAATAGCCATGCTTTAACAATCTCTAAAGATAATATTGCCCCTGAAGTCAGCTTAACAATTACTCAGAACGATGAGCAGCGTTCAACGGTAAGTAGAGATAAAAGTAATGTAATAATTACGTCTTCAGTTTTTGATCCGAATCTTAATGATACCCATACTTATTTATGGAGTAGTTCAGATTTATCTATAGATAACATTTCGGATGATGAACAACGTTTCATATTTGATCCTAGCGTCCTAGATGAAGGAGTTTATACGATTTCACTTACCGTGATCGATAATAATTTTCCCGAGATCAGAGATGTCGAGAGCATTCATTTAAATGTGATAGATGAGTTTTCAATTTTATTAGAAGATGATAGTGACAATGATTTTATTCCAGACAACATTGAGGGGCATGGAGATAGCGATGGCGATGGTATAGCTGACTACCTTGATAGAGATGATCGTTGTAATATCTTAGAGTCTGAAGCGTTTTTATATGATAGCTACTTTATTGAAGCTCAATCTGGTGTTTGTTTAAAGCGTGGACGTTATGCTCTTTCAAATATTGCAGGAGGAGCTCAGGTTACCATTGGTGATACGAATATTATTGAAGAGATTCCAAGTGATCCTGATGCTGTAAATGTAGGAGGAATATTTGACTATATTGCTTATGATTTACCGGTTAGGAAGGCATTGTTGGCGATAGTAATGCCACAACGTAAGCCTATTCCATCGAATGCTGTTTATCGTAAATATAGACAAGATACAGGTTGGGAAAACTTTGTTGAAGATGCGAATAATATGCTTTGGTCAGCACAAGGAGAGCCAGGATACTGCCCTCCGCCAAGTACTGACATAAATAGTGCAGCTTGGAGTCCTGGACTTTCAGAAGGTCACTGGTGTGTTCAACAAATTATAGAAGATGGCGGCCCTAATGATGATGATAATGTTATTAATGGTGTCATTGTAGATCCTGGCGGCGTGAGTACTATACGTACTCTGAATAACTCACCGATAGCAGTGAATGATATTATTAGTGTGTATGTCAACACGGCGCGAAACATTGATGTACTGGATAATGATACCGATCAAAATGGAGATCTACTTATTATTACGTCTGCCTATGCTGATATTGGCACTGTTTCTGTAGTTGATAATCAGCTTCACTATATTAGTGCCTCTAACTATGAAGGTGAAGTTATTGTTACTTATGGTATTAGCGATGGTAACGGTGGTACAGCATTAGGAGTAGTAACTATAAGCATTATAAGAAATGAATCGCCGATAGCTAACACTGACAACAGTACGATAAATCAAGGAGAGAGCATTACATTTAACGTAATAGGCAATGATACAGATCCTGAGAATGGTATATTGAATTTAATTGACGTTGATAATACTGATGTTAATTTTCAAAGTGATGGTCAAATAACATTTTCACCAGCTGCTGAGTTTCATGGCAATATTACAATTTCTTATACAATTAGGGATGATATTGGAAATGTTTCAGAAGGGAAATGGTTCGTGACCGTAACTGAATTAATTGTTGTAGAAGAAATAAAAACTAAAGGAGGGGCATTCTTTTGGCCATTGTTATTCCTAATTGGTATTGCGGTCAATCGCCAAAAGAAACTGATTAAAGTAACAGGTATCGCTAAAGTTAGTTTAATCGGTCTGTTATTGTGTTCTTTTTCATCGCATGCGGATAATCGTCGTTGTCAAAGTACTGATAGCGTGTCTAATTATACTCAATGTGACAACCATTTAGGTTGGTATATTGGAGGGTACTTAGGTGCTGTCAAATCAAAGTTTAAACAACGAGAAATTGATAGTCTTTTTAATCAACTAGATTTTGAAGCTAATGCTATCGATGTCGATGACGATGATTTGGGTTTTAGCTTATTGGCTGGCTATCAGTTTAATACTTATTGGGGAGTTGAAAGTTCATATATAAATTTAGGAGAACGTAGTATTGACTTCGCGGGTAAAGCCGCTGACTTAAGCTACTTCTATGATGAAACGGAACATATTTTTCCTCAATCTGGTGAAGGATTATCGGTTGCTTTAGTTGGCTCCTTACCTTTAAGTAATGATTTTAAACTGTCGGGAAAGTTAGGCTATTGGCACTGGCAAGGAAAGTACATTACGTCGCACTTGAGTAGTAATGTAGGCGGAGACAAAATTCATGGTAATGACTTATGGGTAGGTGCCGAGATTAATTATCGTTTCAACGATCAAGCACAAGTGTTTTTTACTGCGGAACAATTTGATTTAGATGGAGTTAAGAATAGTTTTTTAGGGCTAGGTATCCGTTATTACTTTAATGAACCTACTACTAATACCCATACTCGAAATTCAATCGATACTACCGCGAATGCTGTACCTAAGTTAGCTTCTATCCTATCTTATGATGATGATCGTGATGGGATCTTAAATGACAATGATAATTGCACTGATAGTAATACATTATACAAAGTTGATGAACGAGGTTGTACTTTGCTAAAAAAACAGTCTAAACATTTCAAACTGATTGTAAATTACGACCATGACTCTTCAAAAATCAATAAAAAATATGAAGGTGATTTATATAAATTAGCTAATTTTATTAATGAGCATCAGATAGAGCAGTTTACAGTTTATGGTCACGCGTCTTCGATTGGGACTAAAGGGCATAATTTTAAACTTTCTCAAGATAGAGCAAATTCAATTACTGATTTTCTGCATAAAAAATTTAGCGTAAACAAGCAAACTATAAAGTCTGTAGGGCGTGGAGAAACAATGCTTGTCGATACTAGTAATACTAAAAAAGCGCATTACCTTAATCGCCGTGTAGAGATAGATATTGAAAAAGAAATAGTGGAGCCTGTAAAAAAGTAGACTATATATTTTAGTTGAGAATGTAGAGCAACTTTCAAGATGAGATAGTCTATTTTGATGGCTTGAACTAAACTAAATGTATTGAGCTTTTGATTATTAAATATTGTATTTATTTCTACGGTGGATTTCGGAATAGAACTTAAGCACCAAACGTGACCAATTTTATTTGGTCACGTTTGGTGTTTTTATCTGGATTTACGAACGATTAACTAATTTATAGCCTTTAGGGATCATAAGTTTGCATCAATTTTAGCATTATCGTGTAGCTGATAAGTTATGGAAAATAGCTGCGCCAATAAATCAGTACATGTTTAATATAAAAAGTTTTAAAGTTTCTATATCCCGAACGGTGAAATGCTATCACGATGGTCATTCTCTTACTAACACTTAAGTTTGATGGCCTGAGACGTTGTCATTCGCCTGTTTCAATTAAGTGATTTTGCCATGCTGGAAGAAATGCTAAATAGAAGTCATCAACATCTGCGAAAATATATTCTAAATTATTCATTCCCAAGCCCTTACGATAAGTCTTTCTCGACAAAAGATCTGATCGTGACTTGGGCAATTAGTTCAATTCTTATCCAAAGCTGAGGTTAATTAGCTAACTTTTGTTACGCCTATTCAGGTGAAATAACTTAATGAAGACTACAAGACCACTCTTTTTGTAAAGCACACTTGACTTACAAAACAAATGCCATACAATAAAGTCAAGTGAACTTTACAAAAAATCAAAGAGAGCTGACTTATGACTAAGCAAGATTGTGAACAGAATAACTACCAAACAAAAAATAATGCCAATACCAGAACATTAAGAAATTGGACAACTGTCTGGGTTATTACTATGGCCATCGCCGCTTTTGCGCCAAGGTTTATTTGGGAATTCAATACGAGCTTAACCCTATTACCCTGTTAGTTAACCTAGCAGTTGGTTTTCGAATGTTAGTTGCTAATAGAGAGTATTTACGTGGTTTAGATGAAATGCAGCAAAAAATCCTTTTCGATGCTATGGCTTTTACCTTAGGTGTTGGATTAGTAATCGGGCTAAGCTATGAGTTGTTAGAAGATATTAAACTGATTAGCTTTGAGCCTGAAATATCTCATTTAATTATTGTTATGTGTCTTACCTATTTAACCGCGATTATTGCAGGTCATAGGAAGTACCGATGAAAAACCGCTTAAAAGTATTGCGTGCTGAACGTGACTGGACGCAAGCACAACTTGCTGATGCACTAGAAGTATCAAGACAAACGATCAATGCCATTGAAAAAGGTAAGTTTGATCCTAGCTTACCGCTAGCATTTAAAGTAGCAAGACTATTTAATTTACCTATTGAAGACATCTTTGATGATGAAGTTGAAACAATATAATCTTGCTTGATGACAAACTAGCTTGCAAAATTGTCGCGCTAACCCTAGTTAACGCGACTTCAACATATCCATTGCAAGATTAACTGCTAGCATCAATGACACCCCCTATCACGTTTATTAATCTCGATAACTTGATTTACCCGTTGTAAGCCCCCACTTAACAGCCAATATATTTTACTTACTCACTTATGCCCCACTCTTTTATGCGTCTACTTAAATCTGCTGTCCATCCTGATATCAACGATCTGTCAGCTAAACAATTCACCCGAAATGCGACCAGAGCCGTTGTGCTTAAAGGTGACAATATTTTACTGCTATATACCAAGCGATATCACGACTACAGCTTACCTGGTGGTGGTATTGATGAAGGCGAGAGTAATATCGACGGACTTATCCGTGAATTAAAAGAAGAAACGGGTGCGCATAGTGTTAAAGATGTAGAGG
>OJIR01000436.1_pt1 | contig 13660 bp, 15 predicted proteins | sample 1595711 | NCBI WGS metagenome assembly OJIR01 (sample SAMN05416846, study PRJEB24817) | seawater metagenome | isolation source: Sea water | place: Canada:Atlantic | collected 2013-07
TCGTCGGCAGCGTCAGATGTGTATAAGAGACAGTTGTGAGAGCTCGCGTCGTAAGTCACTACGCTGAGGACAAAGGCGCCTTAGTAAACGAAATGCGCAGAGCGCTCACTAACAGTACAAATTCCTTTACTCGCGACGCTAACCGCTACGGCCTGGCTGTCGCCCTTTGGGAGGCAGGAAATTACGCAGGGGCGAGCGCAACACTGGCTCCGCTGCTCTCAAAAGAGCCCAACAGAATTAGCTATGTCGTGACACAGGCTGAAATATTAACAAAGCAGAACGAGCCAGGTCAGGCGCGCGAGTTTTTAACGCGGCACCTGCAGATCAATCCTAACAATCACGCGCTCACCACAGCGTATGCCGAGGCGCTAATTGAGGCGCGAAACTACAACGAAGCGGCAGAAGTATTGCAACGCCACGCGGTATTGCGTCCGGACGATCATCACCTGTGGGCCATGCTTGCAGAGACGCAAGGTCAGGCTGGAAATATTAGCGAGGTGCATCAAGCGCGGGCCGAATATTTTAGACTGCTTGGAGACTTTCGTAACGCGCGCCAGCAGCTTCAATTTGCGCTCAGAATAGAGGTTGACCAGGGGTCTGGCGCGGCGGTCGAGGCAAGGCTTCGCGAGCGTATCAATACCCTCGAAGACCAGCAACGCGCATTGCAGGGCTAGCTAAGCTTTGCCTCTTACCTTCAACGCATTTTCAGCGGCAAAATCGAGCATTCGCTGCAATGGTTCCATCGCTCTTTCACCTAATGCCGCGTCAACAAACACTTCGTTCGATAACGCCCCTCTGATCGGCAAAGCCTGAATCTCTTCAAGCGCTGAGAGCAAGGTTGGCAGAGTGTTCATACCCATCCATGGACAGCTAGCACAGCTTCTGCAGGTAGCTTCGTTACCCGCAGTGGGCGCGACGATAAATTCTTTCTCGGGCGAAAGTTGCTGTAATTTGTGAAAAATGCCGCGGTCAGTGGCGACAATAAACTGCGTGTTAGGTAACGACTGCGAGGCTTTAATAAGCTGCGTGGTAGAGCCAACTACATCGGCAATTGCCAACACCTCCGCAGGTGACTCAGGATGCGCCAGCACAGCTGCGTCGGGATAAAGTGCGCGCATGTCTCGCAGACCCCGCGCTTTGAATTCTTCATGAACGATGCAAGCCGAATCCCAGAGCAGCATATCAGCGCCTGTCGACTCGCGAATGTAACGCCCCAAGTGCCGGTCTGGCGCCCACAGTATTTTCTCACCGCGCTCCATTAAGTGCTCGACAATTTCCAGCGCAATGCTCGACGTCACCACCCAGTCGGCGCGCGCCTTAACCGCTGCCGAGGTGTTCGCATAAACAACCACCGTTCGGTCGGGGTTTGCGTCACAAAACGCGGAGAACTCATCAATTGGGCAGGCGATATCTAAAGAGCACGTTGCCTCAAGCGTTGGCATGATGACGCGCTTGTTTGGGCTTAAAATTTTCGCTGACTCGCCCATGAAGCGAACGCCCGCAACGACCAATGTCGAGGCGGCGCAATCTCGGCCGAAGCGAGCCATTTCGAGACTGTCTCCAACAAAACCGCCACTCTCCTCGGCAAGATCTTGGAGCACGGGATCCGTGTAATAATGCGCGACCATTTTTGCGCCGCTAGCATTTAGCGCATCAAGAATACGTTGTTTATAGTCGGCGGTAGCTGCAGCACTGAGGGACTCCACCTGAAGCGCGTCTATCTTATCGAGATAAGATTTCACAAGCTGCGTGTCAGCGGCTAAGCGTTCGGGAGTCACTGGGGATTGAGTGATTTCTTGCATGCTGCGCTCTCTGTCAGGGCCAATGAAGTCATTCTAACATGGCTATACGAATGCAGAGAACGAAGAGATCTGCCTAAGTTCCCTCGTCGCGATGCGAGGGAACTTAGACGAAGATCACGGGGAAAATGGTGGGCCGTGTGCGACTCGAACGCACGACCAATTGGTTAAAAGCCAACTGCTCTACCGACTGAGCTAACGGCCCGTGAAGGGGCGTCATAGTACTATCAAATCAAAAAAAGACAAGTCACAATCGACATTTTTTTCGATTATTTAGCGATAACGCGTAGGATCTTGCGACTGTGCATCGACGAAGCCTTTTGTTCTCAGTCTGCAGCTGTCGCAGAGACCGCATGCGCGCCCTTCGGCGTCTGCTTGGTAGCATGAAACTGTGGCGGCGTAATCAACTCCGAGCTTTAGTCCCACGCCAATAATCTCTGCTTTAGTTAAGTCTATTAACGGCGTTCTGAGCACGATATTTTTGCCTTCGACTCCCGCTTTGGTTGCAAGATTAATCAGTGATTGAAACGCATCAATATACTCGGGCCGGCAATCAGGATAACCAGAATAATCTAACGCATTCACACCAATAAAAATTGCCTCGGCTTCGACAACTTCGGCCCAGGCAAGTGCGTAACTCAAAAATACGGTGTTGCGAGCCGGAACATATGTCACTGGAATGCCCACGGTCTCCTCTTCGGGCACTGCGATACTGCGATCTGTCAGCGCCGACCCGCCGATAGCCCCCATGTCTATGGGCAACGTTTTATGAGCGATAACACCTGCCGTCTCAGACAGCCGTGCAGCTGCATTGAGCTCGCTCGCCGAACGTTGACCGTAATCGAAACTGAGCGCGTAACAGGCGTAGCCCTCGGCCTGAGCGATAGCTAAGCAGGTCGCCGAGTCGAGTCCGCCGGAGACAAGGACAATGGCCTTCTTCATTCTCTCGATTTCCTTGAGTGGATCATTGGAGGCTGGCATTAAACGCCTTTTTTATCGCCCCAAATTTGCTTGTGGAGTTGCAATTGCATCCGCACCTTAAGCCTGTCCTCGAGCACCCACTGCGCGAGTAGTGCGGGTGCAAGCTCCTCATAGGAGGGTGAAAACAGAATATCGTCTACCCGCGATCCCAGATCATGCATGTGAACCTGAGCCTTCGACCATTCATAGTCACCGCGGTCGCAGATGACAAATTTAACCTGATCTTTAGGACGCAGCAGGGGAACGTTGGCGAGCAGATTCCTATCACATTCGCCCGAGGCTGGGGTTTTGAGATCAAGAACAATAGACACGCGATCATCTATGTCATCGATTGGCATTGCTCCCCCAGTTTCCAGAGAGACTTGGTAGCCGGCATCGCAAAGTCTTTGCATAAGCTGAATCGCTGCGGGCTGAGCGAGGGGCTCGCCGCCCGTCACCGTGACATAGTCAGCAGAATGTTCGGCCACCTGCGCGAGAACAGAGTCGAGCGAGTGCTGCTTCCCTCCTTCGAATGCATAAGCCGTATCGCAGTAGGTGCAGCGCAGCGGACAGCCAGTGAGTCGAACGAAAACAGTCGGACGACCAACGGTGCGCGCCTCGCCTTGCAGGGAGTGGAAAATTTCAGTTAGGCGTACACTCAGACCACTACTCACAGCGAAAGCAGTCGGGTGACGGCGAGGTTCGCAACCCCTGTGTTGGGAAAGCGACGCTTGATATCGGTAAGCATCTGTCTTGCGCGCTGGATATTTCCCATACCTTGATAGGCAAGGCCTAATCCGTACATCGCATCGGGTAACTTACTCGAATCCGCGTACTGCTCTAGGATTATTTCATAGGCGCTGCGCGCTTCTTCGAAACGCTCGAGATAGAGGTAGGCCTGCCCTTTCCAATAATGCGCATTGGTCACGAATCGACCCTCAGGATACTGCCCAAGGTACTGATCGAATTCGGCGATAGAGCGCTCGAAGTGGCTGTTAATAACTGAATCATAAGCCATCTGATAGAGCTGCTGCTCACTGAGCACGGCCGGCTGCAAAGAAGGCCGTGTAGAGGCGTTTGGAGAAGGCTGAGAAGGCGCCTGATTCACTGCGGGCGTTCCACCTTGAGCACGCTGTGCTGTAGCAGGAGGTGCTGTCTGCGGTGCCGCAACCTCAAGATCGCTTAGCCTCTGATCGACATCGGTATAGCGATTAAGCGAATCTCGCTGCAGCTTCTTAATCTCGAAGCCCTGTTCGTCCAGTTGCCCGCGAAGTGCTTGAATCTCAGCCTGTAGCTGGCGATTCTGGTCCAACAATAACGACATTGCATCATTGGACGATTGAGAGAACGCAGTCTGTGCTGCTGCCACAGCGGTCAATAGCGTGACAGCTACACTCACCCTAAAGGCCCTTCCGTAGAGCGACCGGTGGGTTGTGACAGTCTGGGTATGACGTAAATTCATGGCTGCGCCGAGCTCCAAAGGGAATGACTAGACCGAGTAGTTTAGGCGAGCCATACGCTGAGGGCAACGCGCCGACACATTTTTAGCGCGCGACGACTTCAACCCGGCGATTGCGATTGTACACACGCTCGGATTGACCAGTCATAGCAGGCCTTTCTTCGCCGTAACTAACCACTTCGATCTGTGAGCGCGAGGCGCCATTGACGATCAGGTAGTTGAGAATACTGTTCGCTCGACGCTCGCCTAGTGCTAAGTTGTATTCACGAGTTCCGCGCTCGTCTGCGTGTCCTTCTAAACGCAACCGCTTGCTAGGATTAGCAGACAGATCGCGCGCGTGATACATCAATGTTTCTCTGTCAGCGCCACGGAATTCAGCAATATCGAAGTCGAAATAAAACACCGTTTGGCGCAGCGCATTTTCTGCTTGAATTTGCTCGGCACTTAAGCGGCCGCTTGTGCCCGCGCCACTTGCTTGCGCAGCCGAAGAAGTCGATTCACTCGAAGTACTGCCCATAGACCCGGCGTCAGTCACTTCTGTTTCAGCATCAATCGATGATTTACAGGCTGCAAGGCTTACGAGCACCAAACCGATTACAACTGACTTTATTAGATTCTTGATGGGCATCATGCCGATTGATCCTCTCAGATTTTATACACTGTGCCAAAAGCAGCACGTTCTAATTGGAATAAATCGGCGGAATCGCGAAAAACTTGCAAGAAATATCGATTCTTAGCAAAAAAAACGGCGCCTCCCCTCGCACTAATTAAGATAAGGCGACCAAGCTGGCTCGCGCACGTCGCCGCGCGATGAAGGCAACCTGAATTTTACTCGCCCATCGATTGACACAGCGTCGAGCACACCACGGCCATTAAACTTAGTTGCGTACATAATCATGCTGCCGTTAGGTGCCACGCTAGGCGACTCATCGAACTTCGTCGAGGTGAGCGTGATAACCCGCAGAGTTTCGACGTTCATAATCGAAATCTGATATTCCGGGCTCTGCCGAGTCTCTCTTCTGACATGCACCAAGTTCACTCCATCTGGCAAAAACTGCCCTTTCGCGCAGTGGAAACAGTCATAAGTGAGTCGTTCAACGTCGTAGGTACTCGCCCCTATTTCCATTTGATAAATCTGAGGCTGTCCCGTACGGTCGGACATGAACACGAGCGAGCGACCATCGCGCGACCAAGCAGGCTCGGTGTCAATAGCCGGGTGATCGGTTATCCGAATCAACTCGTTGCTCAGCAGGTCTTGCACATAGATGTCTGGACTGCCGTCTTTAGACAACACCATCGCAAGCTTAGTACCGTCGGGCGACCACACTGGTGAACTGTTGATATTGGGGAAATTGGTGATCTGACGCCGCTGTCCTGTCGCTATATTCTGCGTGTAGATTCGCGGCAAATCAGTTTCGAACGACACATACGCGATGTCCTGCCCATTTGGCGACCAACTAGGCGACATGATGGGCTCCCGAGATTCCAGCAGCACCTGTGCTCGACGACCATCATAGTCAGCCTTCTCGAGGCGAAAATAGGAAACCTCAGGGCTCACAAACTCACTGACAATATAGAGTATTTGTGTTGTGAACGCGCCACGGGTACCTGTCACGAGTTCGAACACCACATTGCTTATCTCATGACCAATGTCGCGCAGCTGCGAAGTCGTTCCGGTGAGCACCTCACCTGCGAGTTTTATTTCTCGATTAATATCGAAGAACTCGTACTGCACCTGAATTAACTCGCTCCCCGGTGCGCGCTGCACTTTACCGACAAGCAGATAGTCCTGTGCCAGAACGCTCCAATCACGGTAATAAACCTCGCGCTCCTCGCGCGGCAAAGCGAGCATATTCGAAGGAGAGAGGGCGCGAAATTCGCCTACCTGCTGAAGGTCCGCCGTCACAATCTCCCCAATATCTTCGTCGAGGACACCGCTTCCCTCCCAAGAGAAAGGCACAACCGCGATGGGAATCGGATTGTCGATACCTTGAGTAATTTGAATACTAAGCTCAGCCCTGACTGAAAAACTCATTAAGACACTGATAACAAAGAGAAGCGGGAAAGTGCGATTAAGATTCATTAGTTAAGCAAGTCCTCTGGCTGGAAGATGAGTGACAGCGTGCGGAAATTTTGGTTAAAAACGCGAATTGGTAGCGCGGTTAATTCGGCAAAAGGCGCAGCGCGATAGACCGCATTTTCTGCAGATCTATCGAATGCGGGATCGCCACTCGACTGAGTAATTATGACATCAACTAGTTCACCCGTTGGCAGCATTTTGATCTGAATAATTGCTCGCATCCCGTTACGCGCGCTCGGTGGTCGAGACCAATTTTCTGTCACGAGCTGCTGAATTAGGCCCGTCGCACTTTGGATTAATTCGAACTCACTGCTTGCTGCCTCGGCAGCAGCCGCGTCTTGCGCGTCCTCGCGCTCTCTTTGTTGCCGAGATTCACGCTCGCGCTGAGCCTGCTCTTCGCGCCTTTTCTCGGCCTCTCGCTGACTTTCGACTTCTCGCTTCTTACGCTCTTCTTCTGCCAGCGTTTTTTCGCGTTCTGCTTTAACTCTGGCGTCGGCGCGCTGTTTTGCGACTCGCTGCTGCTCGCGCTTCTGCGCTGCCTCCTCTTGCCGCTTTCTCTCGGCAGCCTGTTCTTCGCGCTTCTTCTGCGCCGCAGCATTGGCGCGTTCGGTTTCTTTGCGCTTAGCCTCCAATCGCCGATTGTCTTGATTGCGCTGATTGGTGATTTGAGGATTTTCTTCGATCAGTAGCGCCTTGATCACAGTCGGCTGTATCAGTTCCAGTGCTTGTGATTGACTGCTACTTTGCAAGTAAACTAGCCCGCCCAGAAGGAGAATATGCAGAGAAATAGCCACGACGACAGCGAGTGGGTAGCCATTGAGAATCACCAGATTATTGGCCCCCTCTGATTTACCGAAGCCGAGTAATTCGCGCAGTGAAGGCATTCCTCTCCCCTCTCCTTTACTCTATTGCGAATCGAGTGGCTGAGTGATGAAATTAGGGTTAGCAACACCTACCGCTTGCAGTGTAGTGAGTAGCTGAATCATTGCGCCCCAGTCGGCTGTCGTATCCCCTTCGACTAGCACTTGTATTTCAGGGTTCGCAGCCACAATTTTTCCTACTTGCTCACCGACTCCCTCCAAGCTCGTCGCCTGGCGATCTTCACCGGTAGCGCCTATGCTTAAATAATATTCACCCGCTGAGGTAATAGAGACGACAAGGGTTGCTTGATTCTCATCTATGCTCAGCGGCTCATTATTCGCTTGAGGCAACTCTACATCAATGCCCTGGTTAAGCAGAGGTGCAGTGACCATAAAGACGATGAGAAGAACGAGCATCACATCGATATAGGGAACGACGTTTATGTCTCCCATTGGCTTGCGTTTTTTGCGGGCAATTATATCCATAATTTAGTCTCAGCAGCCGTTGCTATTCGCTGTGAACCTGACGATGGAGGATGCTTGAAAACTCGTCAGTAAACGTGACATAGCTGCCAGTGATGGTATCAACCGACGAGGAATATCGGTTATAGGCGACCACCGCAGGAATTGCGGCAAACAACCCCATTGCCGTTGCGATTAGCGCCTCTGCGATACCTGGCGCAACGACTTGAAGCGTCGCCTGCGTTTGACTCGCCAAGCCAATAAACGAATTCATAATACCGATCACAGTGCCAAATAACCCAACATAAGGTGAGACCGAGCCTACCGAGGCCAGAAACGCCAAATGACGTTCGAGCTTTTCCTCTTCGCGCGAAAAGGCCACGCGCATCGCACGCTGCGCACCTTCCATAATCGCGTCTTTGTCGACCGAAACCTGCTGCCTCAAGCGCATAAACTCTTTGAAGCCTGCGCGAAAAATGTTTTCGATGCCTACAATAGGCACGTCGTCGCGCTGCATCTGAGAGCCTTCTTTATAGAGCTGACTGAGATCCATGCCACTCCAAAAACGCTCCTCAAAACTCTGAACACCGCGAGACGCTGCGTTTAGCACCATCGCTCGCTGTACTATCATTACCCATGACAAAATCGAGAGCACTAATAAAGAGAGCATTACCAGTTGCACCGGCAACGTTGCCTCGAGTATGAGCTGAATTGGACTGATCGCTTCGTTCACTTCTTATTTCTCCAGAGTCTGATGAGCAGGCGTAACCACGTAACTTTTAGACAGTCGTCGGCCGCAGCCTATCCGCCGCTTCACCTAGTATTCTCGGCAGAAGAGGGAAATAGTTTTGCTCTTTCGGAAGGTTCCACGCAAGAAGTGTACGCTCGGAAGATGGCACTGCGCCGCGAGAGTCTAGCAATGGCATGAAACACTCAGGCTAGATGATGGCAGGCTAAGGCTCGGACTCGGAGGAGCCAGCCGTCTCGAGGCTGTCGAACAACTCCGCACTGCTCTGATTCGGCTTTAAGCCGAAGTGGCGATAGCCATGTTGAGTCACAACGCGCCCGCGCGGAGTCCGCATGATAAACCCTTGTTGGATAAGATAGGGTTCGAGAACATCTTCGATGGTGTCCCGCTCCTCGCTGATCGCTGCTGCCAAACTGTCGATGCCGACTGGCCCACCGTCGAATTTCTCGATCATAGTCATAAGCAGCCTGCGGTCCATGTGGTCGAAGCCATTGCTGTCGATGCTTAGCATATCAAGCGCAGCAGCAGCCTCAGCGGCGCCGATCGCCCCGTCTGACTTGACCTCGGAATAGTCTCTCACGCGTCGCAGCAGACGATTTGCAATGCGTGGCGTGCCGCGCGAGCGACGTGCGATCTCTGTCGCGCCGAATTGATCGATCTGGGTACCCAGTATTCGAGAAGAGCGCGTCACAATTGTGGTGAGCTCTTCGAGCGAATAAAACTCCAAGCGCTGAATAATGCCGAAGCGATCACGCAGTGGTGAGGTCAGCAGCCCTGCCCGCGTGGTCGCTCCCACAAGGGTAAAAGGCGGCAGCTCAAGCTTAATCGAGCGCGCAGCAGGGCCTTCGCCTATCATTATGTCGAGTTGATAGTCTTCCATCGCAGGATAGAGAATTTCCTCGATTGCCGGGCTCATGCGATGAATTTCGTCGATGAACAGCACGTCCCCGGCTTCGAGATTCGTCAGCATCGCAGCTAAGTCGCCGGCCTTCTCGAGCACCGGACCCGAGGTTGCCTTGATATTGGCTTTAAGCTCATTGGCGATGATATTCGCCAGCGTCGTCTTGCCGAGGCCGGGTGGGCCAAACACGAGCGTGTGATCTAGAGGCTCTCCGCGGCCGCGTGCAGCATGAATAAAAATTTCCATCTGCTGCTTGACCTCAGTTTGGCCAATATAGTCTTGCAGCGAAAGCGGGCGAATCGCGCGGTCATGCGACTCTTCGGTGCGAGAGCTGTCGGCAGAAATTAATCGGTCTTCTATCATTGCATCGCAGTTCCTAAAAATCGCCTAATTAAGCCATGCTCTTTAATGCGAAACGAATAAGCTCTTCGCTACTTACAATTTCTGGCCTGTCTTTCTGTACTGCAGCAATCGCTCGCGCAGCCTGTGGAAGCTTGTAACCGAGGCTAACCAGCGCTGTTTCGGCCTCACGCGCTGCCGACGCTGCATTGGGCGAAGCGGCCTTTGCTCCTGTCACCGCTGCAGAGCCACCCGCCGTCTCCCAGTCTTTAATTTTATCGCGAAGCTCAATAACCAACCGTTCGGCAGTCTTTTTGCCGATTCCTGGCATCGCAACAAGCGCGGCAATATCGTTACTCTGCACCAAGCCTACGAGCGCGTCAGAATCCACACTCGAGAGAATGCCAAGTGCCATTTTCGGTCCAACACCGTTGACTTTGATCAACGTCCTAAACAAGGTCTTGTCCTTCAATTCAATGAAGCCGAACAGCTGCTGCGCATCTTCACGCACGACAAAGTGCGTGTGTAACGTCACCGTATCGCCAACCTCGGGCAGTTTAAACAGCGTGCTCATGGGCACCTGCACCTCATAGGCGATACCAGCGACTTCTACCTGAATATCGGTCGGCTGTTTCTCTATAAGAATCCCGCGAATCCGTCCTATCACTTGAAGCGTTTCCTGCTGAAGCGGTTAGCGCCCGCCATTTTTATTAAACTGGCGTGCGTATTTGCGTGGCAAATGGCAATAGCAAGGCCATCGCTTGCGTCTTCGGCGAGTGTATCATCGATACCGAGTATCGCCTTAACCATGTGTTGAACCTGTGCTTTTGTTGCCGAGCCCGAGCCGACTACAGCAAGCTTTACCATCCTCGCCGAATATTCACCCACCTCGAGGTTATGATGAAGGCATCCCACCATGGCGCTTCCGCGCGCCTGCCCTAGCTTGAGCGCAGACGCGGCGTTTTTGCCCATAAAGACTTCTTCGACCGCCGCATACTGAGGAGAAAATTCCTCGATAACACTGCATATTCCGTCGAAAATAGTTTTGAGCCGCTCAGGTTGCGACTCAGAGGAGGTTTTTATACGACCGCAGCCGACGAATTCGAGACGGTTGCCAACCGCATTAACGAGGCCATAGCCGGTGACCCTCGAGCCGGGGTCGATACCCAGAAAAATCGCCATCGTCTCGTTACCGTGATTACCTGTTGGGGCTAATAGAAACGGTGCAGCTCTGGAGCTGCAGCTTAAAGCTGTGCGGCGATTTCGTCCGAGATATTGCCGTTATGGTAGACATTCTGAACATCGTCAAGGTCTTCCATATGGTCGATCATCTTGAGCAGCGATTCGGCGCCGGAGAGATCGAGCTCAGCGTGCGTCGATGCCAGCATCGTCATTTCGGCATTGACCCATTCTAGCCCAGCCGTCTTGAGTGCATCCTGCACCGCGCCAAAGGTCTCGAGCGTGGTTAACACATCGACACTCGTATCTTCGTTAGTCGTAATATCGTGTGCGCCAGCCTCGAGCGCAATCTCCATTATCTGCTCTTCGTCTGCGCCTTCGGGAAAACAAATAATGCCGGTACGCTCGAACAAATACGCAACCGACCCGTTAGTGCCGAGGCTACCACCGTGTTTGCTGAAGCAATGCCTTACCTCCGCCACGGTGCGATTTTTATTGTCGGTCAGAGTTTCGACAAGAATCGCCACGCCGCCGGGGCCATAGCCTTCGTAGTCTAGCTCTTCGAGGTTTTCGTTTTCGGCAGTGCCCGCGCCACGCGCGACTGCACGATCGATAGTATCGCGGGTCATATTAGCGGCAAGCGCCTTATCCATGATCGCGCGCAGACGAGGATTATCGGCCACATTGCCGCCACCAGACTTTGCCGCAACCGTGAGCTCACGGATTATTTTGGTAAAAACCTTACCTCGCTTAGCGTCTTGTCCTGCCTTGCGATGCTTGATATTCGCCCATTTACTATGACCCGCCATGCTTCACTCCCGTGTGTTCGTATCCTCAGGGTGCGACTTAGGCGCCCCTATTATTCACGCGTTGGGTTTTCACTCGTTTGGGTATCGACCTACTTTAATAGGCCAAGCCCTACTCTAGAACCCCTCTTTTTTAAGCCTCTGCTTCGGGCTTGGGCTGTTCGCGCAGCCGAATATTTAGCTCACGCAGCTGCTTTGTAGACACCTCGCCTGGTGCCTCGGTGAGCGGACACGCCGCAGACTGAGTCTTAGGGAAGGCGATAACATCGCGTATCGAGGTAGCGCCAGTCATCAGCATAATCAGACGATCAAGACCGAAAGCGATGCCGCCGTGGGGCGGGCATCCGAAACTTAGCGCATCGAGCAAGAAACCAAACTTTTCTTGTGCTTCCTCTTCGCCAATACCCAAGACTTCGAAGACAGACTGCTGCATGTCGGGCTTATTGATACGAATAGAGCCACCGCCCAATTCAGTGCCATTGAGCACCATGTCATAGGCACGAGAAAGAGCCGTTGCAGGGGCGCTTTTCAGCTCATCGACTGAACAGGCCGGCGCTGTAAACGGGTGATGTAGTGACGTGAGGTTGCCTTCGCTGTTCGTTTCGAACATGGGGAAATCGACAACCCAAAGAGGCGCCCAACAGTCTTTGACCTGCCCTAGGTCTTCGGCGACTTTGATTCGCAGCGCACCTATCGCTTCGTTAACGACCTTGGCCTTATCCGCTCCAAAGAAGATAATGTCGCCGGTCTCGGCACCGAGCTTCTCTAGAAGCGCCTCGACAACGGCATCTGGCATAAACTTAAGGATCGGCGACTGCAGGCCTTCTAATCCAGCGGCGCGGTCATTGACCTTAACCCAAGCCAACCCTTTGGCTCCGTATATAGAGACATATTTGGTGTATTCATCGATCGATTTGCGACTGATCTCGACGCCACCCGGCACGCGCAAAGCAACGACGCGACTCTCGGCATCGTTCGCAGGGCCGCTAAAGACTTTGAAGTCGACGTCTTTCATCAAATCAGCGATGTCGACAAGTTCGAGATCGATACGCAGATCTGGCTTATCTGAGCCGTAGCGGTTCATTGCTTCCGAGAACGGCATGCGAGGAAATTCGCCAAGATCGACGCCTAAGTGCTTTTTGAAGACACCGCTAATCATGCCTTCCATCGTCGTCATAATCTGCTCTTCGTCCATGAACGATGTTTCAACATCGATCTGGGTGAACTCGGGCTGACGATCGGCGCGCAGGTCTTCATCGCGGAAACACTTGGCGATCTGATAGTAACGATCCATGCCTGCCGCCATAAGAATCTGCTTGAAAAGCTGGGGCGACTGCGGCAGTGCAAAGAAACGGTTAGGGTGAGTTCTGCTAGGGACAAGATAGTCGCGCGCACCTTCGGGCGTTGCCTTTGTCAGAAGCGGAGTTTCAACATCAATAAAGCCGTTTTCATCGAAGAAATTACGCACGGTGTTCGTCACCTTAGAGCGGAAACGCAGGCGCTCTGTCATCTCAGGGCGGCGCAGGTCGACATAGCGATAGCGCAGGCGAATGTCTTCACCCACAGAGGCGTGCTCGTCGAGCTGGAACGGAGGGGTAGCCGCTGCGTTGAGTATTTCAAGCTGTTTGCCCAACACCTCTATCGCGCCTGTTCCTAACCCGCTGTTCGATGTGCCTTCTGGGCGTGGACGGACAAGGCCTGTTACTTTAACAACGAATTCGTTACGCACAGTTTCAGCTAGCCCGAAAGCCTCTACCGTATCGGGGTCGAAAACGACCTGCGCTAACCCTTCGCGGTCGCGGATATCCAGAAAGATGACACCCCCGTGATCCCGACGGCGGTGAACCCATCCACAGAGTTCAACTTGTTGACCTACAAATGTTTCGTTTAGCTCACCGCAATAGTTGCTGCGCATAACTTTTCCCTAATTAGTCGTATTGTCGCGCCAGTGGATTTGAATTAGCCCCATGGCGTGCTGCTCGATTTAATGTCTTGGCACTTATTGAAGTGCACAGCTGCTGAATTCTTAGCCTGTCTCTTATACACATCTCCGAGCCCACGAGACGG
>OJIR01000437.1_pt1 | contig 13649 bp, 15 predicted proteins | sample 1595711 | NCBI WGS metagenome assembly OJIR01 (sample SAMN05416846, study PRJEB24817) | seawater metagenome | isolation source: Sea water | place: Canada:Atlantic | collected 2013-07
ACATCACCGAAGAAATGCAAATTGTCGACACCATGGCTACCGTCGACCAAGCGGTAGAGCGCATGGCTAGCCTGCGCGAAGCGGTGGGAAACAAGTTAGACATCGCGGTGGATTTTCATGGCCGAGTGCATGCGCCAATGGCCCGAGTGTTGATCAAGGCACTAGAACCCTACTCGCCCTTCTTCATTGAAGAACCGGTGCTCAGCGAGCACTTAGAAGCCATGGCTGAGTTGCGTAAAAACACCCATATTCCTATCGCCACCGGTGAACGGTTGTTCTCCCGCTACGACTACAAACGCGTATTTACCTTAGGCGCAGCGGATATCGTTCAGCCGGACCTGTCACACGCTGGCGGCATCACCGAATGCAAAAAAATCGCCGACATGGCAGAAGCCTGGGACATTGGCCTAGCACCACACTGCCCCTTAGGACCCATTGCACTGGCTGCCTGTTTGCAAGTGGACGCCGTGTGCCAAAATGCCTTCATTCAAGAGCAAAGCCAAGGCATTCATTACAACCAAAGCAATGATTTAACCGACTACTTAGTAGACCCCAGCGTTTTCCATTACAAAGACGGTTATGTAGACATTCCGCAAAAGCCAGGCCTAGGCATTGAAATCAATGAAGAGGTGGTTATTGAGCGCGCCAAGATCGGTCACAGATGGCGCAACCCACTTTGGAAGCACGCCGACGGCAGTATTGCTGAATGGTAGAGGGCCGGCTCAGAACAAAAACGCTTAAGCGTAAAAGCGTTCGTAAACTGGGCTAACCCACCGCAAAATTTGATCCGCAGTTTTAGCTGGCAGGCACAGCAAGCGGTTATAGAAAGATTCTTAGGGAGAGAACAATGAGCAACGTAGCATTTATAGGTTTGGGCAATATGGGCAGTGGCATGTGCGCCAATTTGGCCAAAGCAGGTCACAGCGTTAAAGCTTTTGATCTGAGCCCCCAAGCCATTGAACAAGCCATCAACAGTGGCGCTACTGGCGCTGAATCTATTGCAGATTGTGTGGCTCAAGCCGAATACGTTATTACCATGCTACCCGCTGGCAAACACGTACACAGTGTGTACTTTGACCAAGACGGCATTACCAGCCACGCGCTCAAATCAGCAGTGCTCATAGACTGCTCCACCATTGCCGTTAGCGAGGCCCGAGACATCGCTACTCAAGCGGCAGCTTTGGGCTATGCCGTAGTAGACGCGCCGGTTTCTGGCGGCGTAGCTGCAGCCAACGCAGGCACTCTGACATTTATGGTAGGCGGCAGCGACAGCGCCTTTGCACAGATTGAAGGGCTGCTGGGCAATATGGGACAGAATATTTTTCACGCGGGGATATCAGGTAACGGCCAAGCGGCAAAAACTGCCAATAACATGCTGCTGGGCATTTCAATGATCGCCACATCAGAGGCTTTTAACTTGGCGGAAAAACTCGGCTTAAGTGCTGAGAAGTTTTTTGAAATTTCCTCCAAGGCATCAGGCCAATGCTGGTCAATGACTTCTTACTGCCCTGCTCCTGGCCCAGTACCTACCTCACCCGCCAACAATGACTATACGGCAGGATTTGCTGTAGCCATGATGTTGAAAGACTTAAAGCTCGCCCAAGATGCAGGGCAATCAGTAGACGCCGCCACCCCTTTGGGTCAGCAAGCCACCGAAATCTACCAAGACTTAGATAACGCAGGTTTAACCGGCAAAGACTTCTCCGTAGTCATGCAACAGATCAAGGGTGAGTTATAACGCCTTCAGCCACTTACGCCGAACTAACAGCGGGCCGCATAGGCGCAGTGCCGTTGTACGTAGCCTTGGGCACGCTGATTTAGTTTCTGCGTGCCCAAGAACTTGCAGATTTCCCCAACTTATTGAATTCCAACACCCTTCTGCCTGATTGCCCACGCCACATTCAAATAAGCACCCGGCGAACCCTACCTAGTACCGCCACAGTCTCTTAATCCGCCATAAGTCCGACACCGCCTCGAGCAAAATTTCGCCACATTAATGCACCCTGTTTCGGTAACTACGTATGTGCTCTAGCGCTCACCTTATCCACACTACTGTCTACATTTAGGAAAAACAGATATGTGGTTAGAACATCCAATAAAAGCCCTCTGCGCAGCAGTTGGCGCATTGATTCTGGGCGGCGCACTGATCGCTTTTGGCATAGTTATCCTGAACCAGATGGTTGGTTAATTAGCGCGCTGCTGACACTGCTGCAAACTCACTTTGGCAGGATTCTCCTGCGCCCAAACACAATTAAGGATCATTCGTGATTGATGAAAGTAAATACGATCTGCGGGTGATTAAGTATTTCGCCATTGCCACCATCGTGTGGGGCGTTGTCGGCATGGGAGTAGGGTTATTAATCGCTGGGCAACTGGCTTGGCCAGCGCTGAATTTCGATACGCCATGGTTAAGCTATGGCCGCCTAAGGCCACTCCATACCAACGCGGTAATTTTTGCCTTTGGTGGCTGTGCTCTGATGGCCAGCGCCCTCTATATCGTACAGCGAACATGCAACACCCGACTGGCCACGCCAAAACTTGCATGGTTTGTGTTTTGGGGCTGGCAGGCCGTTATTGTCTCCGCTGCAATCACCCTGCCTCTAGGCATTACCAGCAGCAAAGAATACGCAGAACTTGAGTGGCCCATAGACATCCTCATCGCCATTGTTTGGGTGGCTTTCGGCATCGTCTTTTTTTGCACCATTGCTAAACGCAAGATTGAGCATATTTATGTGGCGAACTGGTTTTTCGGCGCACTAATTATCGGCGTGGCGGTTTTGCACATATTCAATAGCTTGGCCATTCCTGTCTCGGCCACCAAAAGCTATTCCATTTATTCCGGTTCCATGGATGCAATGATGCAGTGGTGGTACGGACATAACGCTGTAGGCTTTTTCCTCACCGCAGGCTTCCTTGGCATCATGTACTACTTTGTCCCCAAGCAAGCTGAGCGCCCCATTTATTCTTACCGCCTATCAATTGTGCACTTTTGGGCCTTGATCGCTATTTATGTTTGGGCCGGGCCGCACCACTTGCACTATACCTCGCTACCCGACTGGGCTCAGAGCCTTGGCATGGTGATGTCTCTGGTACTCCTCGCGCCCTCTTGGGGCGGCATGATCAATGGCATCATGACCTTGGCTGGAGCATGGGAAAAACTGCGCACAGATCCGATTATAAAATTCCTTATCGTTTCTATTTCCTTCTACGGCATGTCCACCTTTGAAGGCCCAATGATGGCAATAAAAACCATTAATGCGCTGTCACACAATACCGACTGGACCATTGGTCATGTTCATTCTGGCGCTTTGGGTTGGGTAGCTATGGTCACCATGGGTTCGATGTATCACCTCATACCCATATTGTTTGGGCGTAAAGCCGGCGCAATGTACAGCATTAAACTCATCAACCTACACTTTTGGTTAGCCACTTTGGGCACTGTTATCTATATCGCCTCAATGTGGGTAAACGGCTTACTACAGGGCTTGATGTGGCGCGCGACATCTATCGACGGCACGTTGACCTACAGCTTTGTTGAATCGGTAGAAGCCAGCTACCCCGGTTACTACGCGCGCTTTATTGGCGGCACCATTTTCTTTACCGGCATGATCATTATGGCTTACAACGTCGCTCAAACTGCCCAAGGAAAAACTCGTGATGAGTCCCCAGCCGAGGCAATTCCTATCGCAGATAGAGATGTAACTAATGGAAGTCTTGCCTAATGCTACACCAAAAAATAGAAACCAGAGTGGGCTTGCTCATTGGCTTAACCTTATTTGCAGTCAGTATTGGCGGCATTGTTGAAATATTCCCACTGCTCTTCGACGCCCAAGGCAAGACCAAAATAGCCAATCTAAAACCGTATACCCCGATAGAGCTAGAGGGACGTGACATCTATATCCGCGAAGGCTGTAGTGTATGCCATACACAAATGGTTAGAAGCCTGCGAGCTGAAACAGCCAGGTATGGACACTATTCTGTCGCTGGAGAGGACATTTATGAACACCCATTCCTTTGGGGTTCTAAGCGCACCGGCCCAGATCTCGCAAGGGTTGGCGGCTTATACAGTAATGAATGGCACCGCGCCCACCTCAACAACCCGCGTAATGTTGTACCTGTTTCAAATATGCCAGCCTATCCGTGGTTATTCGAGCGCACCTTGGACGGTAGCGAGACCAAACAAAAACTAGCAGCGCTACAATTTTTGGGTGTGCCCTATAGCGACGAAGACATCGCTGGCGCCGCTGACAAGGTCATAGGAGTCACCGAAGCGGAAGCCCTAATCAGCTACCTACAGTCATTGGGTAAAGATATGCGTGGCTACCAGGACACACCATGAATTATCTAACATTTTCACTAATACTCGTAATAATTAGCTTTACCGCGCTGCTTTTTCACGTCTATAGACCATCGAACAAAGAACATTTTGAAAAAATGTCCAAAATTGTCACCGAAAAAAGCGAGGAAGAATTGTGAGCACAACATGGCACTGGTTTGTGATCGCTGGGGTTGCTCTGAGTATTATTGGCATCCTAGCATTGCTTTTTGGCAATCGTGTCGCGCCGCAAGATAAAACCACAGGACACAGTTGGGACGGCATAGAAGAACTAGATACACCACTGCCATCCTGGTGGATTGGGCTATTTGTTGGGTCCATTGTCTTCGCTTTGGTCTACCTCGTCATTTACCCTGGGTTAGGCAACTTCCTAGGCGTAACCCAATGGTCTTCCAGTAAAGAACATGCGCTGCGACAACTGGAACATGAACAACGCTTTTCTCCCATTTATACGCACCTTGCGTCACTGAACTTAGAAGAATTCAGCGCCGACAAACGCGCACACCAAGTGGGCCGCAGATTGTTTATAAACCATTGCTCCAATTGCCACGGGGTCAGCGCCCAAGGTACTTTCGGCACTCCTAATTTAACCGACAATACATGGGCATGGGGTGGCGACCTTGACAGCATACGACACTCCATCAGCTTTGGTCGCATTGGCCAAATGCCGGCCTGGGGAGCCATTCTCGGCGAAGAGGGCAGCACAGCGGTGGCTCACCACATTTTAAAAATGGGCAACAAAGACCATGACGCAACACTGGCAAGCGTGGGTGCAACCACCTACAGCAGTTTTTGTTTAGCCTGCCACGGTCCAACTGGACAAGGTAACTCGCTTTTAGGCGCACCCAACTTAGTGGACGACAATTGGCTTTATGGCAACACCATTGAGGACATTGCAACCACAGTAAACAAAGGTCGCTCTAACCAGATGCCTGCCCACGGCGAGCTATTAGGCGACGAAAAGACACAGATTTTGGCGCACTATGTGAAGAGCCTATCTCAATGAGCGACGACCAAGCTTGTGATTCACAATCAATCAAGCTTGTTGGTTTTGCGGGCAAAGACCTTTATCAAAGTCGAGAAAAAATCTTTACCCGCTACGTTGGTGGGCCATTTCAAAAACTCCGCTTTCTCACCGGTTGGCCATTATTAGCCGCCTATTTTGTCACCCCGTGGTTAAGCTGGAATGGTCAACAAGCCATACTATTTGACCTCAGCCTTAATCAATTTCGCTTATTCGGTCTAACATTTTGGGCCCAAGATTTATGGCTCCTTGGTTGGTTATTGATGGTTGCAGCTTTTGCGCTTTTCACCATTACCGCTTTCGTTGGACGGCTATGGTGTGGCTACACTTGCCCACAAACGATATGGACCGCAATATTCATGTGGGCGGAACAAATCACCGAAGGCAACCGCCACCAGCGCATTCGCCTTGAAAACGCGCCGTTCTCAGCAGCCAAATTGCGTAAAAGAGTTTCTAAACACGCCCTTTGGTTGGGGGTTTCATTTCTCACCGGCGTCACATTTGTCGCCTATTTTGTGCCTGCAAGAGAACTCGCCTTTGACCTCGTAGACGTCGCTGAAACGAATATATTCCTCACTTGGAGTGGCTTCTGGATCGTTTTTTTTCAGCGCCGCCACTTACATTAATGCCGGTTGGATGCGCGAACAGATTTGTATCTATATGTGCCCCTATGCCCGTTTCCAGTCCGCCATGATCGACGCTAATACCCTAGTGGTGTCCTATGACCCCAGTCGCGGCGAACCTAGGGGCTCACGTAAGCGAGATGTCAGCACAGACCTTGGTTCCTGTATTGATTGTGAAATGTGCGTACAAGTTTGCCCTACCGGCATAGATATTCGTCAGGGGTTGCAATACGAGTGTATCGGCTGCGCCCATTGTATCGACGCCTGCAACCAAGTTATGTCACAAATGGGTTACGCCAAGGACCTGGTCAGTTACACCACTGCCAACCGGCTACAAGGTTTACAGCACAAACTTTTGAGTGCTAAAGGCCTCGGTTACGCCGGTGTCTGCGTGCTTTTGGCCTGCGCCTTTGCACTGGCGGTAACTTATAGAAACCCCTTTAGTTTTGACCTGCTGCGCGAACGCGAAGCGCTTTATCACGTCACTGAGGACGCGCGCGCCCGCAATGACTACCAACTGATTGTACTAAATAAGTCACAACAACCTGCAAGTTATGCAGTCCGGGTGTTAGCCCCTGACTGGCTGATTGTCGAAGATCTTGCGCCTATGTCTGTAGCCGCTGGCGAACTGGCAAATTTCGATCTAAGTCTGATCAGCGACAAGGCCCTCGCCAACACAAAACCAAGCGCACAAAGCCTACTCACCAGCACCGAAGTCCAGCTCCAGCTATGCCATCGTGAAACACAACAATGCGTGACCGACAAAACACGATTCTTAAGCCCGGCTAGGGCGATTCACTAGGCGTCCTTAATGAAAACCAGCAAACCACTTCTTATTGTGCTTATCATCGCCATACCAGCGACCAGTGTATTAATGGGCATATTAATGATTGTACTGGCCTATTCAGTACCAGAGCACACTGTGGATAATGCTAACGCACTAAACAAAGTCAGTTGGAAAGCACCATGACAGTGACTTCGCTGCATATCGAAGCAATGCACTGCGGCGCGTGTGTTGCGAAAATTCGCCAAACAATTGAACAGTATGCGGAGGTTGAAGATGTGCGTTTTAATCCAGTACGCAAACAAGTATTCGTTTCCCACGACGACACCCTTAGCTTTGCCGCTATAACTTATAAGCTGGCTAAAATAGGCTTTGAGGCCACCGTTGCTGGCCAAGGCAGTAAAACAAACTCCGATATATTAAAACGTTTGGGTATTGCGGGCCTCGCCCTAATGCAGGTAATGATGGTGCATATCGCCCTGTATGCTGGCGAGCTGCAGGGCATGGCCGTTATTTACCAGCGCTTGCTGGAATATACCGCGTTGGTTTTCTGCATCCCTGTGGTCACCTATGCAGCGGTACCCTTTTATCGCAATGGTCTGTCGATCATCCGCCACCCCAGCAATCAACGCCTGCGTATTGCACTGAATATGGATACGCCTATTGCATTGGCAATATTAGTGGCTTTCTTAGTTAGCCTATACAACACCGTCAGCGCTTACGGCCAAGTCTATTACGACTCCGTGGTGATGTTCACATTCTTATTGTTGGCTGCACGCTTTGTCGATCAGCGCCTACGCTTGCACTTGCAACCGAGCACTTCAATATCTGCCCTGCCAACCACAGCCATGCAAATTATCGGCGATCAACGTAGGGAAATACTCAGTGACGAAATTCAAGTAGGCGACCAACTGTGGGTAGCCGCTGGAGCGGCAATCCCCATTGACGGTCAACTGTTATCTGCACGAGCCAGCCTAGATGAAACATTGCTCACCGGCGAAGCTGCTATGCGCCATTGCGTGACTAACGAATATATCTACGCTGGCACACTAAATGGCGACGCGAGTATACATATGCAGGCCAGTGCGCTGGCGGCAGATTGCAAAATAAACAAAATCGAACAATTGGCAGAACAAGCGCTGAATCAAAAGCACCGTATTTTGGGCTTAGCTGACCGAGTTGCGCAAATTTTCATTCCCACCATTTTAGTCATTGCCGGGACTACTTTTGCGCTATGGCATTTCTATCAGCCAGAAATGGCGCTAAGCGCAGCCCTAGGCGTACTCGTAGTGAGTTGCCCCTGCGCACTGTCTTTGTCGGTTCCGGCGGCCATTAGCGCGGCAATCACACGTCTACGCCGGGCTGGTTTATTAGTTAAAAACTCAAAGGCACTAGAACAAGCCAGTCTGATACAACACATTGCATTTGATAAAACCGGCACACTTACCGACCCAAACCCACAACTTACGCAAACCCACGCACTTGGGCCGCTGAGCGAAAACACCTATTTGCGTTACGCCCAGGGGCTGCAAGCCCATAGCAGCCACCCCATAGCCAATGCTTTTTTAACTGACAAAGTTATTGCCGCAGAGGGTGTTGTCATCAGCAGCCGTGGCGTCAGTGGTTTGATCGACGGCAACAGGGTATGTATCGGCGACGCCGAATACTGCGCAGTTAAAGCAACAACACTTAACAGTGAAAACAAATTCATCTACATGAGTGTCAATGGCGAGTTGGCGGCCATGTTTGAACTCTGCCTTACCCTGCGAGGCGACGCACATAGCACCATGCAAACCCTTCATCAGGCGGGTTTAAAAACGCAAATTATAAGTGGTGACTCTTTTCACCACTGCGAAAAAGTCGCGCGTATTTTGCATATGGACTTCAGTGCCCGCATACAACCGGAAAAGAAATACCAAACCCTACTAGATATGCAAGAACAAGCAAAAAGCACGATGTTCGTAGGTGACGGATTCAATGACCTTGCAGCGTTGGCCCAAGCCGACATCAGCGTTGCTACACTGGAAACAACCGACCTTGTAAAATCTAAGGCCGATGTGATTTTGATGACACCAAGGCTATCTGCACTGGTAGACCTCCTGCATATCGGCAAGCGTTGCCGCAGAATTCTCAGGCAAAATCTCGCTTGGTCATTACTCTACAACCTCATTGCTATCCCCAGCGCTGCCTTCGGCGTCATGTCGCCGTGGATGGCCGCTGCGGGCATGTCTGCCAGCTCTATTATCGTATTGCTAAATTCAAGTCGACTCTTACGCGAACCCACAGGAGAAAATCTGTGGAAATTCTAATCCTGTTAATACCCATATCTTTTTTTCTCATGCTTGGGGCCGGCTATGCATTCTTTTGGGCGGTCAACAACAACCAATTTGACGACCTAGAACAGCAAGGCCTACACCTCGATGACCACGACAAGGTTATCGATACAGCCGCCCCAGAGCACCCACTTGAAAGCATAAAGGAGCACTAATATGAGTATCTTCCTTAACAGCCTGATGCTGTTTACCGGCGCCACAAAAGCGTGGCAGCGCATAGCTAACAGCGAAGACAACTCGGTAAAGATCTTTCTTCTACATACGGTTTTATTGGCGCTTATCCCCCCCGCCTGCTGGTATTACGGCGTCACCCACTACGGCTGGACGGTAGGTGAGCAGGTTATGCGCATTACGCCCGCCAGTGCAGCGCCTATGTGCGTTATGTTTTATTTCGCCAGCGTCGCCGGGGTTTTATTCTTGTCCGCGATGGTGCGTTGGATGTCCACCACTTATGCCAGCGAAGTCAGCTTAAATCGCTCATTAACCCTTATCAGCTACACCGCAACACCGTTCTTTTTCGCCGGCGTCATTGGCGTTTATCCACTGCTTTGGCTGGACATTGCTACAGGTATTTTTGTTGCCTTTTATTGTATCTATTTACTCTATAGCGGCGTCAGCCCAATCATGCGTCTAAATCAACAGCACAGTTTCCTTTACGCCAGCGCAGTTTTCGCACTATCGCTGATAATGTTTGTTGGGCTATTAACAATCACCGTGCTGTTTTGGGAGTATGCCGCGCACCCGGAATACACCTATTAACAACTCGGCAAAAATGGCAAACACTATGGACGAACATCGTTGCGAGATATTCGATATTAATCAAGCAAGAGATCCCCAAGGAAGCCGTGAGTTTTACCGAGTTTTTAAGCGTGCCAATTATGCGCTGCGGCATATATCGGCTGGCCCAAGGCGCAACCGACATGCAGTCTAGTCACGACGAAGATGAGATGAACTACCTACTAGAAGACAAAGCCAGTATTCGCGTTCATGATGAGCGAGGTGAAAGAGGGCAATCCGTAGGGCCCGGTACATTAGTCTATGTGGGCGCATGGCAAGAGCACGCATTCTTTTAAATAGAGGAAGATATGCTGCGTTTAACCCGCTTCGCTCGTAGACAAAATCCGCAAGACATATCAACGACTTAAGCATCTCGCTAGCACCCTAACGCCACAATATCAGGACAATGGCACTACAGTAGCGCCCTCCCTGCCAACCCATGCAGGGTTTCAGCATCAACAATTTCAATACGATCCAAAGCCGCTTTGATCACCTCAGCACGATGCAGTTGATTGACAACCCGCGATAGGCTTTCGAGGGTCATGCCTAAGTAGTTGGCCAAATCTGTCCTACTCATAGGCATAGGCAGAAAAGCTTCTTGCCTTCCTAAGCGTGTTAGATTTTTTGCATAAAGCACACAAAACGCTGCAAATCGTGCCTGCACAGGGCTTTGATTCAACATCACTCGGTGCGCTAACGCCCGTGATGCTTGGGTACTTAACTGAGCAATCAATGTCTGGCTATAGTCAGAACGACATTGGGCTGACATTTGCTCAACAACAAACTCGCAGACCACAGAGGTCTCAAGGGCCACCGCCGACTCGAACTGACAATGCCCATCCAACACTCCACCCAGTACTTCGCTGGGCAGGACAAAAGCGCTGACAAAATCATGGCCCTGAGCATTGGTCACTAGCGTCTTGAACATACCGGAACGCACATGGAAATGACCACGGCTGGTGTCGCCTTGACGGTAGAGGTAACAGCCGGCTTGCAATGAGCGTGTTTGCACGGGAGTGTTCAGGGCTTGGGTAAGAGGTGCTTGGCAAAATGCGCATGCCTTAGCCGTTACACATGAGGTACAAATAGCGTCGGCTTTACCCTGCGCGCTGATACACCCACGCCACTGCTTGCAATTCATAGAAACTGAATTCACGAACCCTCCCATTAGCTGTAGCGCCAACATGCGCTGTACAGCAAAACTATGGAATCAGGGATTCCCCATAGCAATATCACGGTTAGCTACCAGCACCATGTGATAACAGCCATTGCATGCAGCCCAATGACGACGACTTATGATCCGCCAATCACCGGCAAACCCACATGTATAGATGGAAATGTTGATCAATATCAAATTCCTCGTAATTGACTTAGGTAAGCTGGATAAAACTCAAAATTAATAGCCTTGCCCATGCACCAGTGGTGGCGCCAATTTTACAGTCCACGGAGAAATCACTTTGAATCAATCTGAAACTCAGCCAAATGCCAGCGCGACCGAGCACTTTGATGTGATCATTATCGGCGCAGGCATTTCCGGCATAGATGCCGCATACCACCTTAAAAAACAATGCCCGACAAAGCGTTTCGCCGTATTAGAAAACCAACAAAGCTACGGTGGCACTTGGCTTACGCACAAATATCCGGGCATTCGCTCAGACAGTGACTTATTCACCTTCGGCTATAAATGGAAGCCATGGACCAGCGCGCCCATTGCCAGTGCCGAGGAAATACTCAGCTATCTGGACTCGGCCTTAGACGAAGAAGCCTTACGTCAGTACATCCGCTTTGGTCAAACAGTGGTTAAAGCCAGTTGGAACAGTGACAACAAGTGCTGGCAGATAACAAGCAAAGTCGGAGCAGACGGACAACAAAGCCACTTCAGCTGTAACTTTTTATGGATGTGCCAAGGCTATTATCAACACAAAAAAGGCTATACCCCAGACTGGCCGAATATGGATCAGTTCGAGGGCGACATCATTCATCCGCAAACTTGGCCCGAGGGTTATAACTATACAGACAAAGACATTTTAGTCATCGGCTCCGGCGCTACTGCCGCCACCCTTGTGCCCGCCATTGCCGAAAAAAGCGCACATGTGACAATGTTGCAACGCTCCCCCACCTATTTTTTCCCAGCACCTAATCGCAACGAACTCGCTGACACCCTGCGCGAATTAGATATTCCAGATGCATGGACCCACGAAATAGTGCGGAAAAAAATCCTTCTAGAACAGCAGCAGTTAACCGAGCGCTGCGTAACCGACCCAGAATCCGTAAGAGTCGAACTATTGACCGCTGCACGCGAATATTTGGGCGACGACTACGACATAGACACCCACTTCACACCTAGCTATCGACCCTGGCGACAACGCCTAGCCTTTGTCCCTGATGGCGATCTGTTTAAGGGCATAAAAGCTGGCAAAGCCAGCGTGGTCACAGATGAAATAGATACTTTCACATCAGCCGGTGTGAAACTAAAATCCGGACGGGAGCTCCGCGCCGACACCATTATTACTGCAACGGGATTCGATCTCAGTGTCCTTGGCGATATCGAATTTGTAATTGACGGCAAAAGCCTAGATTTCGCCGACACTTGGACTTACCGAGGCATTATGTATTCTGGCATTCCCAATATGGCTTGGGTATTTGGCTACTTCAGAGCCAGTTGGACATTGCGTGCCGACCTCATTTCAGAGTTTGTTTGTCGGCTCCTGAGCTTTATGGATGCCAATAAGAGCACTGTCGTTACACCTTGCCTGCGGCCCCAAGACCAAGATATGCCAGCCCTACCCTTTGTCGACGCAGACAACTTCAACCCCGGCTATTTGGCCCGCAGCATGCACCTTTTACCCAAACAAGGCGATCACGCACCCTGGGTGTTCAAACAAGACTTTTATGCAGAGCAAACAGACATCCCAGCAGCAGACTTACAAGACGGCTCGCTGCTTTATGAATAAGGCGGAATAAAAAGTCGGCAATAACCAGAGTCACCCAGCCCCTTGCCGCTACGCCTTTAGCACCTCAAGCAAACAGCCAGCAATGCTCATAGCTGTTGAGTGACGCCTCTCTTGCTATCAAGAAAGGCTGTCGGTGACCGCGGTTAAGATGCTCTGTCAACAATGCCCCCTAGCACCCACCACTCACCTGAGTAGTTCCCCGTATTTATAAATTTTTGCACATTTCGTTTACTGGTAGCGACATTAGCAGAGCGAGGAGGCAACAATGAGCAGGTACCAAACCATATTGGTCGCAGTAGACCTCACCGACGAAGCCGCTGAAGTTATAGATGCGGCCCAAACCATGGCAAAAGAACAACAAGCTGAGCTGCATGTGCTCACTACCATACGACCGCTGAGTTATGCGTATAGCGGTTTCGAACCCATGGCCATATCGCCTGCTCTAATTAATTTCGAAAGCCAAGCACAACAAGGGGCCGAAGAATGGCTGAACAAGCTTTGCGAACCCTTAGGCATAGATAAAAAGCATATTCACAGCGCTATTGGCGGACCTGCGGATCAAATAAAAAGCCAAGCCAAAGCACTCAAAGCGGATCTAATTGTTGTTGGTTCTCATGGTCGCAAAGGGCTTGGATTATTGCTTGGATCAACAGCCAACGGAGTCTTGCACGGCGCCACCGTTGATGTTCTCACGGTACGCATCAGCTCAGACAAGTAATGGTAGCCGCCGCTACTTAACATTCGTTTGCTTCAATTGTAATCAACAAGTCGGTAATGGTGGACAAAAGCCATTCACCATTTACCGGCTTGTGAATTAC
>OJIR01000441.1_pt1 | contig 13619 bp, 11 predicted proteins | sample 1595711 | NCBI WGS metagenome assembly OJIR01 (sample SAMN05416846, study PRJEB24817) | seawater metagenome | isolation source: Sea water | place: Canada:Atlantic | collected 2013-07
CTTCGGAAACCCACCCGAGTTTGTCCACAACAGATGAGTGGGCAAATTTTGAGTTGATGGAGTTTCGCGTTGCAACCACGTTACCCAGCGAACCTGAGGGCAGTTATGTGCGCAACGCTTTGCGTCGCGGTTTGGCGCTAGAGGCGCAAGGGGTCACCAATCCCTACGCGTTTGGTGTCATTGGTTCTAGTGACACCCATACGGGCGCTGCGCAAAACGACGAATCGCAGTTCAGCTCTAAGCTGGGTGTTCTATCTTCAGATGCGCAGCTGCGCGGCTCGGTGCCTTTTGGTCCTGCTGAAGGTTGGCTGTTCAATACCCTTGCGCCTCAAGCAATGACCGAAGTAGATGGCGAAACCTACGTGGGTGGTGCTCAACCTACCTTTGGGGCGTCTGGACTTGCTGGTGTTTGGGCGGAGGAAAATACTCGGCAAGCCATTTACGCTGCATTGCGCCGTAAAGAGACATTTGCCACATCTGGCCCGCGTATGCGATTGCGATTTTTTGCGGGCTACGGTTTTCCCAGTGAATTATTGGATTCCACTGACGGTATAGCGCAAGCTTATGCAACCGGTGTCACTATGGGTGCGGATCTCACGCCGCTGTCTGATTCTAACCCAAGCGCCACTGTGGCTGCGCCGCAATTTGCGATGTGGGCTCAAGCTGATGCCAACAGCGCACCGCTTCAGCGCCTGCAAATTATTAAAGGCTGGATAGACGCATCTGGCGAGACCCATGAAGAGATCATAGACGTTGCTTGCGCCGGTGGTGTGGCAGTAGACCCTACAACCAATCGCTGTCCAGATAATGGTGCTTCGGTGGATTTAGGCGATTGCAGTATTAGTGCCAATACAGGTGACACCGAACTGCGCAACGTGTGGACTGATCCAAACTTTAAGGCCAGCCAACGGGCATTTTACTACACCCGTGTATTAGAAAACCCCACTTGCCGCTGGAGCACTTGGGATGCAATTCGAGTCGGCACAGCACTTCGCTCTGATTTGGCGGCAACGCTGCAAGAGCGTGCCTGGTCGTCGCCCATCCACTACGTTCCATAGGGCTTTGAGATTACTTGGTAGTAGTCTGTGAAGTTGTATTTAAAGAGTAACTCTCAGATGTTAGTGCTTTTTGTTCAGCCCTTTGCATCAGTATCTTTTTAATGTAGCCGTCTAGAATTACTCAGCGCGGATATTTGGCGTTTCGCCACGGCGATGGCTTTGCAAAAGTTGCAATATACAGATTCTCCACCTTATCCCTAGCCCACTGGGTTTTACGCAAAAACTTTAGGGTAGATTTAATCGATGGGTCGCTCTTGAAGCAATTAATGTCGATTTTGTCCGCCAAAGCATTCCAGTTATAGTGCTCTACTAAATCTGTGACGACCTTTTCTAGAGTAACGCCATGTAACGGGTTGTTTTGTTGCTCTGAACTCATATTTTCACTATTCGTAGTTACTCGCTGACTTTATGTAGCACAGGCGCGTTGGAAAAAGAGTCATCTTTTAGCTTCAGGTTCATTTACAAAGGGCGTTGTTGTAGCCACTGGGGGAGGGGAGATAAAACTAAGTAGCCGACGAACAGTGTAAATAATTATCAATTGGTTTGCTTGGAGGTAAACGCGACAAACACGAACAAGCCGCTAAGCAACTAGTTCGTGTCTGTTTTGTTTCAAAGTGACTGGCTATTTAGATAGCAGTTACCTTATTGGCACATGGGCCTTTTTGGCCTTGGCCAACTTCAAATTCAACCGCTTGGCCATCGCTCAATGTTGCGTAGTCGCCGCCAGACTGGATTTCTGAATGGTGAACAAATAAATCTTTGCTGCCATCTTCTGGTGTAATAAAACCGAAACCTTTGTCGGCGTTAAACCACTTCACTGTACCTTTACTCATTTTCTATACTCTAATTTGTTGGTGAAATTACAAAAATAATAGTCAAACTCACCGGTTTGCCTACAAATCTGAAATTTTCGATAAAGACCTATAACGTTAAGATGCTAGGCACTTTGCGGCAGTGTAACAAAGAATTTGCTTTGTAACACTAAATATGTTCGCTTTGCATTCAGTAATACAAAACGGTTTTTCGGGTGATTGCCCCTAGGGTAGGTCGGTGGGGTACATCTAAACTTCGATTTTTGCTCTAAATGACGGGTCATTAAGTCTGTTTGTGCTTCACGGTTTTGCTGGTTAATTTGACAATTTATCGCGTAAAAGGTCTTTGGCCCCCTCTGCCGCCGTGAACTTCAATGAATTTATGTTGCCCTTATATAACAGGTTAATTCGATTAACTAGCTCCGGATTGATATCCATGAATATTGAGGTTTCTACTTTTTCTAGTGTCGCTATCTGCTCCACTACTTCTTGATAAACGAAGACGAAGTCGCCTTCTGTTTCGGCGCCAATAATATCGGTTTCTGCCAATGTCCTGTTCTGCAGTATAAATTGAGTATTTCTAGCCGCGTATACAGCGAGAACCGCAAGGTGTTCTAGCGAGTCCAAATCTGGGTTGCTGAACCCCATACTTTTTAGCAGCGCAGTGCTGTCGTGTTGATGTAGCCGGTGAGTAATCGCCGCAGACTTCCTGTCGTCGCTTAACTTTACTTCGGTCCAGCTTAGGTGCTGCCTATGTGCGCTTGCCAGTAATGGTAAGCACAGCAGCGCCATGTATAAACACCGTCTACTCATGCCTATGGCAAAAAATTTGTTCATTGGGCGGGGCTATTGATTAAAGGTATTTTCTTGCTTATCGCAGGATCGCTACCACCTTTTAGTTCCACCAACATGTCTGCCATGAGATTTCTATCTTCGCGCTTGCGTTTGTATAACGCCAATCTGGATGGGGTAATGCTTGGGGGGAACGCGTTGTTAGAAAAATCTGCATCGGCGGTTTGGTGTCTATCGTCGATAGATACCTTGGCGATGGCTTTGTTCTCCAACAGCATATGGGTGATGTTTTCTGCGTTACGTCGCCAAATTTCTGCAGGCAAGTTGAGTAGTCGGTTACTGCCATCTTGGTAGGTGATGTTCATCGGCAGTGGACTGACTAAGCCACCCTTGTTCTCTATATCTATAAAGTAAACGTATGGGTCTTCGTCTAGCGCCCTTGTTAAGACCTCTTGTTCCCAGTCATCTAGGCCCTTTAAGTAAGACCGATACTTGTTTCTGTCTTTGTTGGACACCGAAAATTCATCGTTCTCATTATAAAAATCTGCTAGCTCAGGTAGCCTTTTCAGGCGGGTTGAGTACCCAGCCGCGGCGTTGCGTTCCTGCATTATGGGTTGGGGGTAAAGCGCTTCGTTTTCTATACGGTTCAATGGGAAATCTATTTCGGGATCACCGGTCTTTATTCGATACTCACGTATGTCGTTAATGCCGATATCCACATGGTCTGTGCTGTAAAACCAGCCGCGCCAAAACCAGTCTAAATCCACGCCTGAAGCATCTTCCATGGTTCTAAAAAAGTCCGCAGGGGTGGGGCGTTTGAACTTCCAGCGGTTGGCGTATTGCTTAAATGCAAAATCGAACTGTTGGCGACCCATCACAGTCTCTCTTAAAACTGTCAGTGCTGCTGCAGGCTTGGAATAGGCATTTGGGCCAAATTGCAAAATTGAATCGGATTGCGTCATGATCGGCACTTGGTCTGTAGAGGTCATGTATTCGGGAATGTAATCCAATACATTGGTTTTGCCGCGAAACGCTGGGAAACGTTCTTCCCACTCAAGCTCTGTAACATACTCCAAGAACGTGTTTATGCCCTCGTCCATCCAAGTCCACTGGCGCTCGTCGGAGTTAACCACCATGGGGAAATAGATGTGGCCAATTTCGTGGATAATGACACCAATCAGCCCGTACTTTATTTGCCGTGAATAGGTGATGGCGTCTTCTGCGCTCTCATAGGTGACCTCGACCCCTTCGGATGCATTGTCCTTAATGTCTGTTTCGCCGCCGCCCTGACCTTCCTTTTTATCCTTCGACGGTCTATAACCATTAAAGGTGATCATTGGATATTCCATGCCGCCGCGCTCCCAGGTGTTAACGGACTGGGCTGTTGGATAGGGGTAGTCGAAGGAAAAGCGTGAGTAGATATCTAGCGTGTGGATCACAGCTTGGGTGGAATAGTGAGACCAAGCCGGCTCCGCCTCATTAGGATAAAACGACATGGCTAATACACTGTCGTGTATAGCACCGGGTTGGTCGTGCAGCATGGCGTCCCAAATGAATTTTCGTGAAGAAGACCAAGCGAAATCTCGAATGCGTTTTGCCTTGAAACGCCAAGTTTTACTGCCCTTGGATTTGTAAGCTTGATTTTCATTGGTCAATGCCTCCTCAGGCGTAATAACAAATATCGGCGCTTTTGTGCTGGCCTGGGTCAGGCGTTGGCGCTGTACTTTAGTCAAGACCTCACCGGCGTTGGTTAGTTCGCCAGTAGCAGACACGATATGCCCTTCGGGCACGGTGATTGCCACTTCATAGTTGCCAAATTCTAAAGTGAATTCGCCCCGACCTAGGAAGGCTTTGTGCTGCCATCCAGCGTAGTCGGTATAAGCGACCATTCGCGGAAACCACTGAGCAAGGGAGAAAATATAGCTGTTGTTGTCTTCGAAGTGCTCGTATCCGCCGCGCCCTCCAATGGCCGCTTGCTCAATAACTTTGAAGCTCCAACTGATATTGATTACTATTTTGCCTTTGGGCTTCAAAGCTTTGGCAAGATCAACGCGCATCATGGTGTCGATCACTACATGCGGTAGAGGTGAACCGTTCTTATCAGAAACTTCTAACTCATCGTAGCCATGCCGATTGTCTGCGAAAGACTGTGTTTGCCGCAGGCGCCTAAAACTTATTTGATCCTCTATTGGGCTTGCGGTTTGTGAACGTCTATCTAGTGAGCCGTCAGAAAATCGATTTTGATCCAACTGTAGCCACAGGTAGTTAAGGGTGTCTGGTGAATTGTTGGTATAAGTGATTTGTTCACTGCCCACGATTGACTGGTTGCCCTCATCGAGTGCAACTTGAATCTTGTAGTCAGCCTGCTGTTGCCAATAGGCAAAACCTGGCGCGCCTGATGCAGTGCGATAGATGTTTGGCGTGGGAAGAATTTGTTCTAATTGCGCGAACTTGCGCGCGCCGCTGCCCGTATCGTTTGCTAGGGTAAAACCGGCATAAGAAAGAATTGTCAGTATCACGGCGGGCCACAAAGTCCATGTTAAATTCATTTCTGACCTTTTCCTTTCTGGATGAAATTTATTGGCGCGATTTGCGCCAAGTCCTCGTTTTTAGCAGCGTTAAGCTCAACTTCCGCTTCAATTATAACCTCGCAGAGTTGATTGTGGTGCCAAGCGAGGTAAGGGGTTGTGCTACTGCCAAGATAGCACACACTATTCCAAGGGCATTCCCTCGCCCTAGCAGTCTTTGACGGTGCATAATATTTGTTGGCATCATAGGATGCACATCGTGGCAATTGTATCCACTACTCAAGGCGTTGATTATGTTCTACAAACCTTTTCAATATGGGCTGGAATAATAAACTTTGTTGTTTGCATTGACCATAGCGCCACAATTCATTTTGCTGACAGAAAAAACGCAGGTGCAAAATGTTATTCCAGAAAATGTTTTAGAATCATTTTTTTCTTAAAAATTTTAAAGAAAAAGGAAATAGAATATGAGTAAATAAAATGTAAATGTAGACCTAGAAGTGTTAATAGCCACTGGTCAAATATGGATGATCCAAGAGGTAAAGCTAGGCAACAAATGTTCGATAGCGTTGGAAGCTTGCAGTGGGAATACGGAAAACAAGTAGCCTATAACATTCGTGAGAGTATCTATCGTCATCCCATTGCTTCTAACAAAGCGATATCTATACTTAATCAAGGTCATTTTTCTTTAGATCAAATGAAGAATATCCATTTAGAATATCGGCATGCTATTGTTCAAGCGTTTACCGATGCCTTATTAAAATTACGAAAGCCTTTACCGATCCGGTTGGACACTACTCAAGACCAGATGTAACCCAGCTACTGTTCAATGGTGAGCCTCAGAGTGCGGTTGTTTTGCAGACAGAGTATGATGAATTTGAAGATACTAATAGCAATGAAGAAATGGCCCTAGGCGAATAGCCGAAGTAACAAAGTTGATAGTGTAATCCCCCCATTTTAAGCAGCAACTATCCATAGAAAATATTGCTTGGCACGTTGGGTTTCCTAGTGCTGCGCACTTCTCTCGCGCTTTCAAGTCACGTTTCGGCGTGCCCCCCAGTGATGTTCGTGAGGCGCATGCAGAATCGAGGAATAAGGCGTTTTTGGATTAAGCGCTTGCCTAGTTAGGGTGGCCACTTACCTGAGTCCGCCAAAACGCGCTAAAAAGGTTTTGTCCGCGCTGGGTAGCGGACCAACTAGGTTTTGTAAACTGACATCAATAAATGCCTCGGATCTCTCTAACGTAAGTTGATACAACGTTTTCGTCAATTGATAAGCTGTATGCCCCTTCCACGAGGGTGGCAGCAACGCCGATGGTAATGCCGGGTCGCGGAGTAATACTTTTCTATATTCGTGGATCAAGAAAGTTCTAAGATAAAAAGCGTCTTCATCTTGTAGTTGTTTACTGCGTTCCAATTTAATGAGAATTGGTTGGAAGAGTTGCAGGAACTCCTTGTAAGCCACTTCTAAAGGCTCTAGGTTCCATGCCGTGCGGGTAAAGCTTATCAAATCATTATTCACGGCTTCTTTAGGTGGATGGGCTTTCATCTGTAATAGCTTAGCGCCGTAGGTAAGGCGTTTGAGCTGTTCGTCTAAGAGCGGGGGGGTGCCATTGGGTAGTGCTAGCAGATCAGAACCTATGCTGCGAAACCCTAAAGGCTCCAATAATTTGCGTAAATCTGTTTTTTCTTCCGCATTTAGTTGTGAGGCCACTATAAAAGTCCATAGCCCATCCCATTCAACAACCGCTTGCGCGTAGATTCGGCTGGTGGCTTCGCTAAAGGAGCGCCTACCTACCGTAGACAGTGAATAAAAGCTTCTTCGCCCAACTTGCTCGTTAACCAATATGCCATCTTGAACCAGTCTGAACACAGCGGTGCGAACAAGCCTTTGAGATATACCTAGTGGCGCCAATAAATTAATCAGGCTACCAAGCCAGACAACGCTGCCACGCGGCGCAATACAGTCACCAAAAATAGTCACTACAAGCGAACCGGTACGTAAAGGTGTTCTTTTTTGGAAGTTACGAATCAGAGTATTAGCGATCATCGACAACACCGCTGCTGGGCAGTCTGCATTTTTCATTCTCTAGCTTGGCTATGTTAATAAATGATCACTTATTTCTAATGTTGTGTATATGAAAAACCTTCGCTTTAAATGATACAAAAAACTGAAAAAAAAAGGGAATTGTGTGTCATGTTGGGTTCTGCAAGGCAAACAGATGGTAAAAGAATGTACAACTGCATTACGTTAGATGAAGAACACGGCTGCTACTGGTTGACTTTTGATCGTCCTGAAAAAATGAATAGTTTTACTCAACAGATGCATAAAGAGGTCAAGCAGGCCCTAGAGCGTGTGGTTAACGACTCCCAAGCTAGGGTGCTTGTTATTGCTGCGAACGGCAGAGGTTTTTGCGCAGGGCAGGACTTATCGGACCCGTCCGTTGCCCCTGGCGCTGATCTGGGTGAGCTTATTGGTGATTTTTATAACCCAATGATTTTGCAAATTACTGAATTACCGATACCTACTCTAGCTAAGGTACAAGGTGTCGCTGCTGGTGCTGGGGCGAATATTGCCTTGGCGTGTGATCTAGTGTTCGCCGGAGAATCCGCGAGTTTTATTCAAGCCTTCTCTGGTATCGGGTTGATTCCGGATTCAGGGGGTACTTGGCAACTCCCCCGGTTAGTTGGCATGGCTAAAGCCATGGGTTTAGCTATGTTAGCGACCAAGGTCAAAGCGAAGGAAGCAGCCGAAATGGGCATGATTTGGCAATGTACTGCCGACGTCGAATTAGACGCGGCGGTGTATGCTGCAGCCACAAGGCTTACCAATTCACCAACACTAGGCTTGGCAAGGACCAAACAGGCGCTCAGATGTTCAAGCAATAATACGCTTGCGGAACAGTTGACCCTCGAAAAGCAGTTCCAGCAGGAGTTAGGTAATAGTAATGACTACGCTGAAGGCGTTGCCGCATTTTCGCAAAAGCGTCAGCCCAAGTTTGTAGGAAGATAATGAGTATGTCTGCCCAAACACCTAATGCCCTCCACGCCATTGAAACTGCGAGCCGAGATGAAATTGAGTCGCTACAACTCAGCCGCTTAAAAAGTTCCCTATCGAACGCCTACAAAAACGTTGCCCATTATCGCGAAAGCTTCAATGCAGCCGGCGTTACACCAGACGACCTGAAAATTTTAAATGATCTGTCGAAGTTTCCGTTTCTGACTAAAAACGACTTACGTGCCCAATATCCGTTCGGCATGTTCGCAGTGCCAAGGTCTAAGGTGGCTAGGGTCCATGCTTCTAGTGGCACAACCGGGCAGCCTACGGTTGTGGGTTATACCGCTACTGACCTTTCCAACTGGGCAGATTTGGTAGCCCGTTCAATTCACGCGGGCGGCGGCAGTCCTGGCGACCTTGTGCACGTCGCCTATGGTTATGGGCTATTTACCGGCGGGCTTGGTGCGCATTACGGTGTCGAGCGTCTCGGTGCTACAGTCATTCCTATGTCCGGGGGGCAAACGGAAAAACAGGTACAACTCATTACCGATTTTAAGCCCTACATTATTATGGTCACGCCCAGTTATATGTTGGCGTTGGCTGAAGAATTTGCGCGCCAAGGTTTAGATGCGAAGGACTGTTCCTTGCGGTTAGGTATTTTTGGTGCAGAGCCATGGTCAGGCGAAATGCGCAGTCAGATAGAAGCGATTATGGGGATTGATGCCGTAGATATTTACGGACTATCTGAAGTAATGGGACCGGGTGTGGCAAGTGAATGTGTTGAAACTAAAGATGGACCTACAGTTTGGGAAGATCACTTTTTGCCAGAAATTATTGACCCTGATACCGGCGTGGTGTTGCCTGATGGCGAGGAAGGTGAATTGGTTTTTACTTCCTTGACCAAGGAAGCGCTGCCAGTGATTCGTTATCGTACCCGGGACCGAACGGCCTTGTTACCACCTACTTCTAGGAGTATGCGTCGATTAGCGCGGATAAAAGGGCGCACTGACGATTTACTTATAATCAGAGGCGTCAATTTGTTTCCCTCACTGATTGAAGAAATTCTATTAAAACTACCGGGAATCGCGCCGCATTATCAAATAATTGTCGACCGAGACGGTGTACTAGACACAGTGCAAATCAATGTGGAGCGGAGTGCCGGGGCACGAAGCACAGATGAGGAGCTCAGTCAGGCCGTTGTGAAAATCATCAAAGACATTGCCGGTGTGTCTGTCCGCGCCAAGATCATGCTGCCAGGCCGATTAGAACGTTCGGCCGGCAAGGCAACCAGAGTGATCGACCGACGTAAATAGCTGAACCAACCACTCAGTCAAATTCAATCAGAAAGATTTAAATTATGATGGACAACAACAGTATAGTTACGCCAATTGCAGAAGGCGTAAATGGCGAAAGTAATGGTCGACTACAAGGATCGGAGCAAACGGTAGCACATGCAGCGTTAATTAACTTCGACGCAAAAATAGCAAACGAAAAGAAGATTGAACCCAAAGATTTTATGCCTGCCGGATACCGGAAGAACCTAATACGCCAGATGTCTCAGCATGCTCACTCTGAGGTGATAGGCATGCAACCGGAGGGAGAATGGTTAACTAGAGCGCCTACGCTACAACGTAAGTCGGTTCTGTTAGCTAAGGTTCAAGACGAAGCAGGGCATGGACTATATTTATATAGCGCCACGGAGACATTAGGCATACCTCGTGAAGAACTGGTTCAGGCCCTACATGAAGGACGCGCCAAATATGCGTCTATATTCAATTATCCTGCCCTAAATTGGGCGGATATTGGCGCAATTGGGTGGTTGGTGGACGGTGCCGCGATCGTTAATCAGGTGTCACTGCAAAGAACCTCCTATGGGCCCTACGCTCGGGCCATGGTGCGTATTTGTAAAGAAGAGAGTTTTCATCAGCGGCAGGGATATCAGGTGATTTCAGCTATGGCAAATGGCAGCGCTGAACAAAAAGCTATGGCACAAGACGCGCTCAATCGCTGGTGGTGGCCTTCGCTGATGATGTTTGGCCCACACGATGCTGAGTCTGCCAATTCCGCTAAGTCCATGCAATGGAAAATAAAGCGCGAGAGCAACGACCATTTAAGGCAGGTTTTTATTGATCAAACAATTCCTCAAGCAGAGTTCATAAACCTAGAAATTCCTGATCCGGATCTGCGCTGGAATGAAGCCCGAGATTCTTACGATATCGGCGCGATTGACTGGGAAGAGTTCAATCGAGTCATCAACGGCAATGGTCCCTGCAACAAGGACCGAATAGATAATCATAAAAAGGCGCACGACGATGGCGGCTGGGTGCGTGAGGCTATGGAAGCCTATGCCAATAGAGCTAGGGAGGCTGGCTAGTGGCAAAGCTATCACCACTTTACGAAGTGTTTTTACGCGGACGTAGAGGCACCAATGAGTTGCCAAACGCTAAGGCGATTGTTGATGGCAATCTCGAGGTTCTAAGCCGGGATGGAAGTTTCGTTGCGCAACATATTTACTCTCCCCGGCAGGGCGTAGCCCTGCAAATAAATGCTTTCAATTTTCCCGTGTGGGGAACTTTGGAAAAGTTTGCGCCGGCCTTTCTTGCGGGTATCCCCGTCATCGTAAAAGCGGCAGAACAAACAGGATTTCTAACGGCTCAACTGGTGCGCATGATGGTAGACGCCAATCTGTTGCCGGACGGAGCAATTCAGCTCATTAGTGGTAAGGCCCATGAGGTATTGGCGTTCACGCAAAGCCAAGATGTGATTGCTTTTACCGGGTCATCTACAACGGCAAAAATTATAGCTAATCACCCCAATGTTGTGGCCAATAATCCACGCGTGAGTATGGAAACTGATTCAATCAACTGTACGATATTGGGGCAGGATGCGCCGCGTGGGTCAACGGAGTTTAATCTCTTTGTTGATGAGGTGGTAAAAGAGGTAACTTCAAAAGCCGGACAAAAATGTACGGCGATTCGTCGACTATTGGTGCCGTTGAATGTTGCTGATGATGTTGTCGAGAAATTGTGTGGGCGACTTACTGCACTGGTACTGGGGGATCCGCGCAACGAAAAGGTTGATATGGGGCCTTTGGTTGATGAGCAACAAAAACAAAGTGTTCTTGCCGCTATCGAAACACTTTCCGCAGATTGCGAAATTATTCTAGACGGTAGAGTGCCTAAGGGTCTTTTTGATGCAGATGGGTCCGGCGCATTTGTAGGGCCCACGTTGTTACGAACAACAGCAAAAAACGCCCATGCGGTGAATGAAGTGGAAGCATTTGGGCCAGTGGCCACTGTTGTCACCTATACGAATGAAGCCGAACTGGTGGCATCGGTAAAGGCGGGTGATGGATCATTGGCCGGTTCATTATTCAGTCACGACACTGATTTTGTGGCGAGGGTTGCAAGTCAAATATCCGCCTATCACGGGCGCCTGCTGATTGTTAATCGGGATAATGCAAACACTCATACAGGCCATGGCTCGCCTTTACCTATGCTTGTTCACGGTGGTCCAGGACGTGCCGGCGGTGGTGAAGAGTTGGGTGGGATACGAGCGGTTAAGCACTATATGCAACGTACAGCAATCCAAGGAACACCTGAAGTATTATCCGAAATAACTGGTCGGTGGGTAAAGGGCGCTCCAATAATAGAAAGCAAAGTCCACCCGTTTCGAATTCCCTTCTACGAACTCGGCATTGGTACCACCTTTTTTAGCGCAGAGCGTGAAGTGACTATTGAAGATATTGAGGCCTTTGCTAACTTAACAGGCGATACCTTCTATGCGCACATGGACGAAGAAGCGGCCCAACGTAACCCCTTGTTTGGAGCCAGAGTAGCCCATGGATATTTTTTGGTTGCAGCTGCGGCTGGTTTGTTTGTTGATCCACCTTATGGGCCAGTGTTAGCGAACTACGGCATAGACAATCTGAGATTCACTAAACCGGTTAAACCGGGAACACGCATTAAGGTACGATTGACCTGCAAGTCGAAATCTTTTCGCCATGGGCGGGGTTATGGAGAAGTTGCTTGGGACACTGAGATCACTGATCAAGATGATAATGTGTGTGCGTCTTACGACGTGCTCACTATGGTGAGCGAATTTGCCGTACCCGACGAGCGCAGATAGACGTTGTAAAATTCTCCGGTTGTTGCACGGGTAGCTTGTACGGTGTAGCTATCACGGGCTAAAAAAGGGCGGCGCGCATCGGCGCGTTTCTAAATGGGTAAGTTGTAACGCTGTCGCAAAAATATTGAGGAGAGTTTATATGCCATTTCATATCGAACCTCAAAATCATTGCACGCGCAATTCGATCCATACAATTCGATCCATACAATTCGACTCACGCAATTTAGCCGACGCAGTAGAGGCGGTCATTGTTGATGATGAACTATTAGCCCCTCAATTCGTATTTATAGAGTCCCGAGACTTTTCCCTTTCCACTGTAACGGCCCCAGGTGAGCCAACTGTATCGTATAAAGGCAGTGATATTGGAACAGTGAAAGCCTTAGATGAGCATACGCTGATCTTCCCAATTTACGACGGCAATGGCATGTTTTTGTCTGCGGGCAACATTCAAGAGACCGCTAAAATAGGTATGCTATTTATTGATTTTGAAACACCCAATCGTATTCGCGTTCAAGCCACAGCAACCTTGCACCAAGACTAGTCTCCGTTAAACGACTATCCAGGCGCAAAATTATTGGTGCGCGCAACCGTAGATAAAGTCTTTCTAAATTGTGCTCGCTATATCCATAAGCACCAGCGGTTGGAGGATTCTCCCTACGCGCCCAAGGCATTGGGTGAACAACCTTTTCCCACGTGGAAGCGTATTGATATGTTGCAAGATCATTTACCCAGTGCTGACCAGGGGGTGGCGGCGTCTGAAGGGGGCACCATCACGATGGAAGATTATCAAGACGCACTAAATGCGGGGGAGTCTTAGTCCCTCGTTTTGATTTTATTTTGGGTCAAAAAAAAGCCCTCGTATGGAGGGCTTTTTAATAGGGCTGCTAACCTAAGTTATAGGCCCGCAGCCAAGCTTTCTGGTACCTCAATATATTTCGCTCTGAAGTATTCGCCCAAAGTTTTGGCCTGCTTATCTATACGGTGGTTTGACGCCGCGCCGGTACCTAACACACCTTTTATATAGAAGTTCATGGCGCGTAGGTTCGGCATGTCGTAGCGTTCTACTTCATAAATACCAAAGTCAGGCGCAAGCCGCTTGAATTCTTCCACCGTTAAAAACTCGTAGAGAAAACTATAGGCTTCATCGGACCGCGCCCAAACGCCCATATTTGCATTGCCACCTTTGTCACCAGAGCGTGTACCGAACAAGCGTCCAAATGGAATGCGTTTGGCTGGCCCGGTGGGCGCTGGTGCAATAACCGCTGGTGTTTCTTGGTAGTAGATCTCATCCAAACCCAAGCGCT
>OJIR01000443.1_pt1 | contig 13596 bp, 13 predicted proteins | sample 1595711 | NCBI WGS metagenome assembly OJIR01 (sample SAMN05416846, study PRJEB24817) | seawater metagenome | isolation source: Sea water | place: Canada:Atlantic | collected 2013-07
AGCAAAATGAAACGTTTTTTTCATGGGCATTAATTGTGTTTAGTGTGATTAATGCTGGTGTTTGGCTAAATGCGCTGGGTGTGTTCTCTAGCGCTGTATTTAATGCTGATATTACGCTTACTATTATTGCTACTGGCTTAACAGTGCTATTTGTTTCAGTGCTTGCTGGCGCATGGGGAGTTGTTGCATCAGACTTTGTGCAAACATTAGTGGTTGCTGTGGTTTCTATTGCTTGCGCAATTGTCGCCTTAGTTCAAGTTGGCGGCCCTGTTGAAATGGTAACCCAATTTCCGTCTGACTTTATGATGGGTCCTGATATGAACTACGGTTTGTTATTAGTTGGCACCTTTGTTTTCTTTCTAGCTAAACAAATGATCACCATTATGAATTTGAACGACTCCTTTCGCTTTCTAAATGCAAAAGACTCTGACAACGCTAGAAAGGCGGCTTTACTGGCCATGGTATTAATGGGGCTTGGTAGTATTATATGGTTTATACCGCCTTGGGTTTCGGCCATTTTGTACCCTGATGCGGCCGCCGCATTCCCTGAGCTTGGCAATAAAGCAGCCGATGCCGTTTACTTGGTATTTGCTCGAAACACTATGCCCATAGGGACAGTTGGCTTGTTATTAGCCGGACTTTTCGCTGCTACCATGTCATCAATGGACTCATCTTTAAATAAAAACGCCGGTATATTTGTGCGCAGCATTTACCAACCATTATTAGCGAGAAAAAATAAAGTTATTGATGATAAGCATTTATTAAAGGTTAGCCGAGTTGTTAGTTTCGCTTGTGGTATTTTGGTGATCTCGGTGGCGTTATTTTTTAAGTCACTTAAAGAATTAAGCTTGTTTGACTTAATGATGTCGTTATCAACCATGATCCAAGTACCGCTGCTTATTCCGCTTATTTTTGGTTTGTTTATTAAGAAAACGCCTAATTGGGCGCCTTGGGTTACCGTTGCTTTAGGTTTGTTTATCTCGTGGTTTATGATGAATATATTAACGCCACAAGTCTTTGCTAATTGGTTGGGCTTGAATGAACTGACTCGCAGAGAATCGGTTGATATGAACTTAATGCTCACCATTGCCGCACACTTGATTTTTACCGCAGGCTTTTTCTGTTCAACCACTTTCTTTTATAAAGCAGAACAAGACGAACACAAACAAGAGCGAGAAAAATTCTTTGTTGATATTGAAACCCCAGTCATTGCCGATAACGTACAAGATGATTACGACCGTAAACAAAGAGACAAGTTAGGTTCTATGGTGTTGTTAATGGGCAGTGGTGTAACGCTTATGGCGTTAATTCCCAATCCATTATGGGGTAGAGGCATGTTTGTCGCCTGTGCTTTGGTGATTTTAGCGGTAGGTGTTTTCTTGAAAAGAAGCGCTAAGCCAACCGCTTAATTAACGAGATAATATAATGTTTTCAAAAATTAACTTAATAGCAATTGTCTTCATTTTTTCTATTGCGACTATTAGTTGCAGTGCAAAGCATAAAACGCTTAACACCCAAGTAAGCAAGGTAAGCAAAGTAAAACCTGCCGTGGTGTTAACGCATGGTATTGACCAATCTGCTGGCGGCGTTGCTACTTACATAATAACAACGAATAACGCGACTTATTATTTGGAAAAGCAAGGTGGCGGTTTATCAAGCATGGAAGATATTGAAGGTGTTGATTGGTTAGGCTTTAACAACACTAAAGGCTCGGGTCATAAAGGTGAATATCGAGGCTTTCCAAATGCTATTCATAAGCAAGACGGCAATTATTTTCATGCGCTTAACGCGGGTACTGACTGATCAAGCTCTGAAGTTAATATTGAATCAGCCAACCATGTTCGTATTACTTTTACGTCGGGAAATAAAAAGTGGCAAGGGCAATGGGATTTTTACCCTGAACGCTTAGATTTTACCATGAACAAAGTTAGTGCAGGTTATAAATACTGGATACAATACGAAGGCGTGCCTTATGGAGAAATGGATAAAACCGACTTTTGGTTTAGTGCGAGTGAAAACAAAGCGCATGCCATCAACGAACCATATTTGGCTGACTTGCCAACCACAGAATGGATAGCGTTTGGTGATATAAAAAGCCCGAGAATGTTATATATGTTGCACCATCAAGATGATGAACATCCAGATAATTACGTCAGCAGACCCGATATGACAGTATTTGGCTTTGGTCGCAGTAATAAAGATAAATACCTAGATACGCCGCAACGATTTTCACTAGGCTTTGTAGAATCATCTGAATATGAGCAAGTAAAAGCAACAATCGAGAAAATTATTTTTTAATATTGCTTTAATAGCTCAAATTAAAATTTATGAAACCAATGCACGAGCGTCTATTTGCTTGCCAAGATCTTTTAAATTTTTACACCTGTTTCAAACTGGGAAATACGGCTTAATTTTTTATATTGTTTCAGGAACATAAACCAACTGACGATACCGGATAAAAAATTACCAATACTAGCGCCAATAAATATACCTAAAAGCCCATACATTTCTGAACCTAGCCATATTAAAGGAAGGTAGCAGCCAAACAGGCGTAAAATAGAAATAATTAATGCTGAATTAGGTAAACCCATGGCATTACATGCGGATACACAAATCATGCAAACCCCAAGAGCGCCATAGCTTATAGGTACTATCCATAAGTATTGCATTAACAGGTTTTCTATCTCGCTATTTACTGAAAACAAGTCAGCCATTGGTTTAGATATTACGAATATAATAACTGCAATCGCTAATTGAAAACATAAAAGGGTATTAATCGCTGTTTTTACTAAGAAGAATATTTCAGGGATTTTATTTCTGCCTTTAAGATTGCCAATCATAGGGGGTATAGCCATTGTTAGGGCTAGAATTAAAATAATAGCAATATATTCAATACGGTTAGCTAAACCCCATGCACCAACAGCGAAATCTCCGTAGGATGCAATTACAATAGTGACCAATATCGCAGAAACTGGCGGAATAAACTGACTCAACATAGCCGGAATAGTGTACTGAATGATCGATTCTATCCCTTTTTTAGCTCTGTTGATATTACAGATTACAACAACAAAATTTTTGTCGATTACGGCCTTAAAAATAATATAACAACCAATAATAAACGAAAGGCATGTTGCCCATGCAGCACCAGCCAAACCCATATTAAAACTAAATATAAAAATAGGGTCTAAAACAATGTTTAGTAAACTTGTTAGCACCATCACTTTACCTGGTAGCAAAGTTTCGCCGTGGGCACGACAAATGCTATAACCAAAATACAGCATTGCGCCAAGCCAACAACTTAAAAGCCAAGGTAGCCAATATTGTCTAAGTAACGTGAAAAGAGCCTCGCCAGCCCCTAAATAACCAGTAATTAATACTTGATAATACCAAAGTAAAAAGCAAAGCAAGGTAATGATGATCACACCAATACATAAAACCAGTGTGCCTAAATACTTTGCATAACGTTTTTTATTGGCACCAATAGCGTTTGAAATAGATGCGGTAGTAGCTATGCCAAGCCCAACTTGAATACCAATAATTAATTGGTAAATAGGTATAGAAAACCCCACAACAGCTAAAGGTTGTGCGCCTAGTTGACCTATAAAGGCACTATCAATAAGTTGGCTGCTCATAATAGCAAACAACCCTAGTAGCATTGGCCAAGTTTGTTTATATAAAGCTTTAAACTGTGGGGTTTTAAAGAAGTTCATGAGCTATTAAATATCGCTGTTTGGTTGGCACTAAACATTTTATGAAGGCGAAATAACAGGTAAATTTGAGAGCCTGAACAGGCTCTCATTTTAACAATTACGAGTGTAAAGCTAGATTGAAACGACAACTTTACCCATGGCTTGGCCACTTGCTAGGCGATCATGTGCTTTGCCAATTTCTTCTAACGTAAAGTTCGGCTCATCAACAATGGGTGTTAGCTTGCCAGCATCAATTATTTCAGCAAGTTTAGTTAAAATTTCACCATGTTGCTCACGTTTATGGTTATGTAGCATAGGTATTAACATAAATACTACATGCAAAGACAAGCCTTTAAAGTGTGCAGGTGTTAAGTCAATTTCCGCCATAGAAACCGTTGTGGCGATTTGACCATTAAGGGCTGCTGCATCAAATGAATTAAGTAAATTAGCACCACCAATTGAGTCATAAACTAGGTCAAACCCAGCACCTTGGGTATGTGTGTTTACATAATCGGCTACAGTATCAGTTTTATAGTTTATTGCTGTTGCACCAAGTTTTTCGATCAATATAGATTGTGTTCCACCGCCACCTGTTGCATAAACCTCTGCGCCAAAATACTGTGCAAGTTGTAGTGCAATATGACCAACACCACCAGCACCACCATGTACCAATACTTTTTGGCCTGCACTAATACCAGCACGAGTTAAACCTTCATAAGCGGTAATGCCAACTAAAGGTATTGCTGCTGCTTCGCGCATTGATATACTTTTAGGCTTGTGGGCAACGAGTTTAACGTCGGCAAGCATGTACTCTGCTAAGGCACCTTGTAAATCGGCTAAACCGCCAGCACAACCGTAAACTTCATCGCCTATTGCAAAGTTATTCACACCTTCGCCAACCGCTTCTACAGTGCCCGCAAAATCCATACCTAAAACACCCGGTAACGCTGGTGATAAAGGCGCTAAGTCTGCACCCATTTGTCGGATCATGGTATCAACGGTATTAACACTTGTTGCTGCTACTTTAACAAGTACATGGCCCGCTTTAACTTCTGGCTTTTCTATCTCAGCCGCTTTAAATACATCACTACCGCCGAACTCATTAATAATCATTGCTTTCATTGTTATATCCTCTCTCTGATTGATGAGGTAAGTATATTTACAAAATATATTTTTGATAATATAGTCTTATGACTAATCAGTTTTTACTTTTTGTTAATAATGGTTTTGTCTAATGAATAATGAACATCTGAAACTTTTTGTTCGAATAGCAGCTACACATAACATCAGCTTAGCTGGCAGTGAGTTGGGCTTGTCTCCTCCTGTTGCAAGTATGCATATCAACAAACTAGAAGACTCGCTCGGTGTAAAGCTAATACACCGCACCACTCGAAAAGTTTCTTTAACCGAAGAAGGGCGTGAATTCTTACCTCACGCCGAAGAAGTCTTAAATGCTGTAGTGAGTGCTAAAGCCGCTGTTGGGGCAGGTAGCTTTACACCTCAAGGAACGATAAGAGTTTCAGCGCCTGCTTCATTTGGGCGTATGCATATAGTGCCATTTTTAAAAGGATTTACTGAAGCACACCCACAATTGAGAATTGATTTACGCCAAAGCGACAGTATTGTTGATATGGTTGAAGGTGGCTTTGATATTGCCATTCGCAATGCATCGTTAAATGATTCCACGTTAGTCGCCCGAAAACTTGCGCGCGATAATCGCATTATTTGTGCGTCACCAGACTATATTAAAAAATATGGCGAGCCTAAAACACCAAAAGACCTACTAAATCACCAATGTATTAATCTTATTGGCATTGACAGTTGGACTTTTGATACACCTGAAGGTCAACAGAAGATTAAAAGTAAAGGGGCAATTCGAATAGATAACGGAGAGTCAATAAGGGATGTTTGTGTTGGCGGTGCTGGCTTAACGCTTTGTTCTATTTGGTGTGCATATAAAGCGCTACAAAAAGGAGAGCTTGTTCAAGTATTAAAAGATTACCCATTGGTGTCAGATACCGCTATTTGGGCGGTCTACCCTAGCTCAAGGTTATTAGCGCCGAAAGTGAGAGCATTTATTGATTATTTTATTAAATGCTATGGCGAAACACCTTACTGGGAAAGTTAATCGCGTAATATTTTAATCTTATTATATATAAAATGTTAATTCTGTATTGTCACTTGGCTTCTTTATTTAGCTTATGATGTGTAATAAATTCGTTTCTTCAAAGTTTTAGGGTGATTACCTAGTAAAAAATCGGGAGAAATTGAGATGAAAAATACAGATGCCTATAATACACAAACACAACCTAGCCAGTTACAGCTTGCACGGGCTTTAACTTTACCTTCACGCGAAGCCATGCTTGAACGTGCGCCGTCGGTGCAACAGTTTTGGGATAATAATCAGCAATTACTCCTTAATGCATGGCATGAGTGGGATGAAAACGAAACGGCTAACTTAATTAAGCCTGACGTTTCATTACTCGATCCTAAGCTGCGCAATGCTATTGAACAAGCATGGGAAGACCCAACAAAAGAGTCGGCTGTAAAATCATTACTACAAGAAGTATCTGCTGATGTTTATCAATTCCAGTTCTTTGATCCAGAGCGCCTGGCTGATTTACGCGAATATCTTGATGCGGTTGCCGATGCACAAATTCCGTTGCGCCCTCCTTATGGCATAGTATTGAACCGCCGCGGAGCAATGCTTGATAAACGCTCAGAAGGGTTTCTTGGCGCACCTAGCTTTCAAGCTTTTTATCACGAATTACTTAATACATATATGCGACCGATTGCGCGTATGCTTTTTCCAGAAGTTATGGGTTATGACACGCAAACGTTTGGTTTTTCAATTCAGTGGCAAGCGGGCATGGATACATCGTTACGTCTTCATACTGATGCCTCGGCTGCAACACTAAACATTAACTTAAATTTGCCAGATGAAACCTTTACGGGCTCAGAAGTCGACTTTTACGATAAAGCGACAGGTAAATTAAACCGCTTATCATTTAAGCCTGGTACCGCAATGATTCATCGCGGTAGCGCAGCGCATGCAGCTTTGCCAATAACCAGTGGTGAGCGTTCTAATTTTGTACTGTGGTTGTACGGTGATCGGGGCCAAATACCTTTGCAAAATCACCAAGTGCAGAAAGTTGATGCAAAACAGCGTTGGACCGTGCCATCAGCAAAACAAGACTATACTGCCCCATTCTAGGCTATATGAATAATGCGGGTCTAAAATCTAATATATTAGCAATACATCATAATATTCATGATGTGTTGCTTTTTTATTTAAAAAATATGACTTTAAACTAAGGTATAAAATTATTTTTTGATAAGATAAATAATTGCCAGAAATACTTTAAGTTTTTTATATTATTTAACAATGATTTAAAGTGGTTTTCTAAGTAGGGATTTCCTTGGGTATTAAGTAAGTAAGGAATTAAGGAATTAAGGAAGTAAATAAAATTATTGATTAAAGCATGTTGAAAGAAGTTCAACATGCTTAATTTTACCTTTATGCATTGGTTATCTTTAAATACAACATATCTTTTAATTCTGCTCGTTCAAACTTTAATTGATGGAAAGCTTCGTCATCAATTGGTGCATTATTTAGCTCTAACTTTCTAATTTCAGAATCAAGTAAATGATAACGTTTAGCCTGAGTGGCAAATGCTGTGTCTGATTGGGTTAGTGCTACAATTTTATCTTTGTGAGTGGGAAATTCGTTCACTAGAGAATGATCTTCACCTAACATAGTAATTCCTTATTTAATTAGTGTTGCTGGTTAATGTTGCTGGTTAATGTTTATAACGAATATTCAGATAACAAGTATCAACATATATTTAGCCTGATGCTTAATACCTAAGTTTCATTAATATTTGTAAGGCGCGTTTCTTTTTAACACGCCATACTTTATGAAAAGATTATTGAATTGATAATCTTTCTATAATTCTGGGTTTTTAGCTGTCCATGCTTTGTCTAAGGCAACCAAACAATCGTAATTATCAAAGCTCATTAACTCTTCTAAATGTTGATGATGGCTTTGATACAAAGAAACATACCCCTCTTCTTCATTACGTTTTTTATATAGTTCAGGTACCATTTCAGCATCTTTTTGCTGAAAAATGTGTTTTAAACGATGTGCTTCATAAGGATCAATACCTAATTGTTTCATCGCCGCTTGCCCCATGTTTAAGGCTGTACCAAATGTTTCTCGATAAATTTCACTAATATGTAGATCCATAAAGTCAAAAGAAGCCTCTCTATCATTGGCACTAACAACAACTTTTAACTGCGGGTAGTGTTTGTTGGCAAGTTCAACTAACTGTTTAGCAGCATGTGTATCGCTTAATGTAATAATAAGTAATTCAGCACTTGATGCTCCGGCAGAGGCTAACAAATCTAATCGTGTTGCATCTCCGTAATACACTTCAAAACCAAGCTTTCTTAACACGCTAACATTGCTGGCATTATGATCGAGAATTATAGGCTTGATACCGGCAGATAAAAGGAATCGACCTATATCTGTGCCTAAACGACCAAAGCCAGCAAGAATAACTTTATGATCCCCTTTTTTAATTGTGTCATCTTCTTGTGCTTCGCTTGCTAATGTTGCTTTTTGGCTTAACTTTTCATGAACAACAAACATGACAGGCGCTAAAAACATAGAAATAGCCACCGCAGATATTAGTGGCTCAATAATTTCAACAGACAAAACGCCACTGCTTTTTGCTAATTGAAATAAAACAAAAGCAAACTCGCCACCTTGTGCCAATGCAATTGCAAATAATGATCGCTCTTTTGAGCTGATTTTAAATACCAAACCTATTAAAATTAATACTAGCCACTTTATTGCAATTAAGCCTGCCGTTAGCCCTAAAATTAGAGAAATATTATTTCCAATCAGTAAGAAATTAAGACTAGCGCCAATAGATATAAAAAATATTCCTAATAACAGGCCTTTAAATGGCTCTATATCACTCTCTAACTCATGTCTAAATTCACTGTCGGCCAATACAACACCAGCTAAAAATGCCCCTAATGCCGGTGATAAACCCACGGTCATCATAAGTAGCGATGTACCTATAACTAATGCTAAAGCTGCTGCAACGAATATTTCACGCACGCCAGTTTTGGCTATGCTTTGAAATATAGGTCGACAGGCAAATTTACCAAATATAAGTACAGCAACAATGGCGGCAATGGTTATGGAAATTTGTAAGTAGTTAGGTAAAACACTGATATCGAAAAGTACGGAGTCATGATGCCCAGTACCAGAAACGGCTAGCGTTGCGAGTAAAGGCAGGATGGCGAGCATTGGAATAACCGCTAAATCTTGGAATAATAAAACAGCAAAAACGGATTGCCCTGCTTCTGTTTTCATTTTTCCTTTTTCTTGTAGCGTTTGTAAAACAATAGCTGTAGACGATAATGACAAAATCAAGCCAATGGCAAGAGCCTGTTGCCAAGGAAGAAAAAAGTAAGCAATAGCAGAAATAATAAGGCTTGTTATCACAACTTGTGAACCGCCAAAACCAATTATGGGTGTTTTTAGTTGCCATAGCAGCGATGGCTTTAGTTCTAAACCCACTAAAAAAAGCATCATCACTACGCCAAATTCAGTAAAGTGCATTATTTCTTCAACATCGTGAATTAAAGCTGCGCCAAAGGGCCCAATAACAATGCCCGCAATAAGGTAACCAAGTACTGACCCTAAGCCTAATTTTTTAGCAATAGGTACAGAGATAGCCGCGGCCGTTAAAAAAATAAAAAACTGCAGTAAAAACGTTTCCATACTATGCGCTCCCGATCGAACGATTTATATCGCTATTTAGAGTTTCTTGCTTTTTTGCATGCTCAATATCAAAAAAATTGTCGCGTAAAGCAATGATGGTACGTCGGTAATTTTCAGCATGACTCTGAATTTTTTCTTGCTCTAGCCCTTGATGAACACCAGATACGGCGAATGGGGGCAACCAAATCATATTACATAGCTTTGCGGTAGCCACAAAGGGTGCTGTAAATTCAGCTAAAGTAAACTCGTTATAACCATCTTTTTGGTAGGTTGAGGCATCACCGCCAGTAGTGATCGCTTGAAAGCATATTTTATCTTGTAATGCTTTGCCTTCTGAGCCATAGGCCCAGCCGTGTTCTAGCACTAAATCAAACCACTCTTTGATAATAGCTGGGGTTGAATACCAATAAAAAGGGTGTTGAAAAATGATAATGTCATGTGCTTCACATAAAGCTTGTTCGCGCTTAATATCAATCATAAAGTCAGGGTAATTTGCATAAAGGTCATTTACTGTTACGTTATCTAATGTTTCTACAGCCTTTCTTAACGCTTTATTGATATTTGAATGTGACTTTGCTGGATGCGCAAAGTTAATGAGTATCTTCTTCATGCAATTTAATCCCTGTTAAATAATAAGATCGAATTTTTATCGCTTAGTGAATAATATGCTCAATAACTTCAGCAATTTGGGCAATTTTTTTCGTGTTGGTTGCATCTGGGTGTGGCGCAGTGAATTGTCTAATATCATTGTCAAAATATAAACCTGACTTATCAGCAAACTCATCAGATAAAGCCGCTTTCACTAGAATGTCAGCACCTATTTGTAAGTCACCACCGGCTACGCCATAAGCTTGTTCTACCATTTTGCTACCCAAGAAAGACTTAGGATTTATAGCAATGATACTTGGTCCATTATCACCAAGTTGCAATGCCATATGTCGAGACCACATGGTTAACGCTAACTTGCTCTTAGCGTAAACTGCGTTGTCTGAAAGTGGACTTGGTTTTGTTAGCTCTTCAGGTAAAACAGATGCTTGTGCCGCTGAAGACAAGTTGATTACACGGCTTTGCTCGCCTAGCAAAGGTAGTAGTTGTTGGGTCAATAAATAAGGCGCAATGGTATTAACCATAAAGCGTACATCAAGCCCGTCTGAAGAAATTGTTTCTGGAACAATTAATACCCCGGCATTATTAATAACAGCATCTAGTTTTTGGTGATTATATGCTATTTCCGCAGCTAAGGTTTTAACTTCTGCAATGATAGATAGATCAGCTTTATAGGTAAAAATTTGCTCTGAACTAGCAAGTGTAAGCAGCTGTTGTTTCACTTTTGATAACTTTTCTTCACTTCGCCCGTGCAGTAGAACAATATGCCCTAATTTAAGCAGCGATTTAGCTGTGGTTAAACCAATACCATCAGTTGAGCCCGTAATTAAAATTGTTTTTTTCATTTGTTTCACCTTATACCTATATTTGTCAGTTTAAAAATCAGCCCTATCAATATTAAATTCGATAACCATGAACGAAAAAATAAGAAAAGAGCTGAATATGAAATTACATAATCGTTAGTTAATTTCTTGAACTTTCATGACAAGCTCAGGCCAGTTTCGTTGGTTTTCTATGTCATGTTCTAAACCTTGTTCATCAGCAGCGGCAAAGCGTTTAATGGCAGGGGTTTTACTCGTTGCTTGGTATAACCAATAAGCCTCAGCTTTAAGCGCTTCTTCAATCGGCTTATCAATTGACTCATATACAGCCTGTTTACAAGCATTAATAGATTCAGCCGGGAATTGCGCAATGCGATTGGCAAGGTTATCAACGTATTCACCAATTTCATCTGGCGCTAATGCTTTATTGATAGTGCCGTATGCTTCAGCTTCATCGGCAGTAAAATCACGAGCACTTAAAATAATTTCAAGGGCTCTGCCTAAGCCAGTTTGACGTGCCATACGTGAAGCACCACCTCCACAAGGAAGAATCCCCATACCAACTTCCATTTGCATGAACTTAAATTTACCACGAGCGGCAAAGCGCATATCTAATGCCAGTGCCAATTCATGACCACCGCCACGGGCAAAGCCTTCAAGTTTAGCTATGGTTGCTTGAGGTACTTTACTGATTCGTTCACATACCGTTTGCAAATCAAGTAGTTTTACATCATCGCGGGCCACAGCTTCAGTAGACATATCTTTTAATAATTCGGTGTCGTAATGGCAGACCCAAATTTCAGGATTGGCTGATTGAAATACAACAACCTTTGTTTTTCTATCACGCTCTAATCTCATGGCAAGACTATTCAGGTCTTCTAGCATTTCCTGGCCTTGAACGTTAACTGGGCCAAAATCGAATGTTACCGTTAATTTTCCACCTTCAGATATGGCATTAAATGTTTTAAAACCTGCATATTTCATTTTCTATTCCCCTACTATTTAAGTGTTCGAGCCATAGTGGCAATCAAACTTTATATTTTTAATATACGCACTTATTAATACTGCGAGTCATTGCGATGTATTAAGAATAGGTTAAAAACATTTGTTTGATAATGTAGAGAAATAAGTAATCAGTTTTAATTTATTGTTAATAATTGTGTAGGCGCTTAGGGTGAGTTTTTAGCTTAAAATTATAAATTTTAATTGCGGGGGAGAAACTCATAAGTAACTTTTCTATATTTGTAAAAAGATCTGAGTAGAGTTAAAGCAGTGTAGTGCCAAGTGTTATTGAAGCTATATAGATAACAAGCTTAATTGGCTTTAAGTATTTGGGGTACGCAAAAGAGTCATCATAAAATTTTTATGATTATAGTATTAAATTGCTTAAAGGATTTTATTTAAAAAGAGAAGAATGGGGTGGCTAAAGGGACTTGAACCCTCGACAACCGGAATCACAATCCGGGGCTCTACCAACTGAGCTATAGCCACCACTGATATTACTTGAAGTGCCCAGTGATAAGGCGCGAGGATTGTATTGCATTTTATAGTGATATGACAAGTGAAATATTGCATTTAAAGCATTTTTTTTGAGTTTTTGTCGAGTATTGAAATATTTTTACTCGGCGACCCGTTATTCAGTTATTTCAACTTTTATCTGTAACTTGCTAATATGAGGTATAGCCATTTAAAAAGATAGCCATTATGTCATTAGAAAAAATTTCAACACAAATTTCAAACGCTCAGCAGGGTAATGTTAAGAAAATGCCACCTGTTGAGTTATGGGATCCGCCTTTTTGTGGTGATATAGACCTAGAAATAAAGTCGGACGGTAGTTGGTTTTATAATGGTAGCGTTTTTAAGCGTTTGTCTTTGGTTAAGTTATTTGCGTCGGTATTAAAAAAAGAAGATGAAAAATATTTTTTGGTAACGCCGGTTGAAAAAATAGGTATAAAGGTTGTTGATGCACCATTTATTTTAACGCAATGGCAATGGCTCGATGAAGAACAAACCCGTATGCAAGTCACTACTAATTTAGACGATAGCTTTATATTAAATGCAGAACACCCTTTAGATATTGCAGAAGATGGTGCTTTATACGTTACGGTTAGGCGAAATTTAAAGGCTAAGGTACATCGTAATGTTTATTATCAGTGGGTAGATTTAGCCAAAGAAGATAAAAAAAAACAGGGCACTGAGTTGGTGTTTTTCAGCGCCGATTGTCGGTTTGTTTTAGGCCAACTAGAAGATTAAGTTATATCACCCGAGAAAAGCGTTGCTGATTTATTTTTTGCTTTAGGTTGGCATCAAAGCTCATGCAAATGTTTCGTATTAATAATCGAGCTTTTTGATCTACACGAATGTTATTTTGTGTATTGCTGAGCAAGCCGTCATCAATAAAAGGCTTAAGCAGAGGTAGATCTTTAGCGAAGTATTGGTCAAAATCAATTGAATACTTTTCATTAATTTTATTTTTGTTGATAGACATATTACACATTAATTCACGAATAACTTCGCCTCGAATAATGTCATCTTGAGTGAGTTTTAGCCCTTTTTCATGAGTATGCGCGTTTGCATCAATCGCTTTATAATAGTTCGGTAGTTCTTTGGTGTTTTGGCTTAAGCTACTTCCAATAGCGCTTATTGCTGACACACCTAAACCGAGCAAGTCGCCACCGCCTTT
>OJIR01000445.1_pt1 | contig 13569 bp, 13 predicted proteins | sample 1595711 | NCBI WGS metagenome assembly OJIR01 (sample SAMN05416846, study PRJEB24817) | seawater metagenome | isolation source: Sea water | place: Canada:Atlantic | collected 2013-07
TGCTTCATTTAAATAATGAAACTCAAAGACGACAAGAAATCGCACGGTATTACTTAGATAACATTCAAAATGATTTGATTACTTTACCTGAAGTAACTGCTGTTGAGTCCCATGTATGGCATTTATTTGTGATTAAAACAGCGCACCGACAGGCATTTTCAGAGTACTTGCTAGAGAATGGGGTACAAACGTTAATTCATTATCCTTTACCGCCACATAAGCAGCAAGCGTATTCAAATTATAATGCGCTATCTTTAGCGGTAACCGAGCTGATCCATGAGCAAGTAGTTTCAATACCTATGGGGCCAACTTTAGTTGACCCTGATGTTCAGAAAATAGTTAAAGTAATTAATGGATTTAGAGTTTGAAAACATCCTTTTTAAAGTCCCTACTTTTTTTGTTTAAAAAAATTAGGGTTTACTTTTACAGCTTTATTTCTGAACACACTATTACGGCAGTGATTATTCAACCTGTACTAAGCAAAGGTATAGGTAAAATTCAGATCGCGGATGATGTTCAACTGGGCGTTGAAAGGTCCCCTTTATTTTTTTCTAATTATATTTATCTTGATGTTAGAAAAGCATCAAGTGAAATTTTGATAGGTAAAAATACGTACATTAATAACAATGCCAGTATTATTTCTGATGGCTGTAAAATTAAAATTGGTGAAAGTTGCTTATTTGGCACGAATCTACAAATTATGGATTCAGATTTTCATGATTTAGATCCTAAATCGAGATTTGGCGGTAGCAATGTTTTAAAAGCAGATGTCTTAATTGAAAATAACGTCTTTGTTGGAAATAATGTAACTATTTTAAAAGGCGTTACTATTGGTGAAAACTCTGTCATTGCTACTGGTTCGGTAGTGTCTTGTTCAATACCTGCCAATGTTATTGCTGCAGGGATACCCGCTAAAACAATAAAAAACATATGAATTTACTGAAAACATCAATGCTTTCGGGCATTGCGACTATCGTTAGAATTATCTGCGGTCTCATTATAACTAAAGTTGTAGCGGTTTTTGCTGGCCCAGCTGGTTTAGCTGTTATAGGTCAATTACAAAATATTATTAATATTATTATGTTGATCACGGGGGATTTTTTAAAAACGGCTACAACAAAATATACTGCAGAATATCAAAATGAAGATAATGAAAAATATAAAATATGGTCTAGTGCCTTAAACGTTATTTTATGTCTGAACGTCATTGTATTCTTTCTGTTCTATCTATTTTCAAATGAGATAGCTGAATATTTCTTAAATAGTACCGAGTATGCCTATGTTTTTAGGGTTCTTTCGATTAGTTTACCATTTTTTGTTTTAAACTCCTTTTTATTAGCAATACTTAATGGTCAAAAAGAGATCAAGTGTTACATAAGTTTAAATATTACGCTAAGCTTCGTTTCACTAATTTTGGTGTGCTTCTTGAGCTACTCCTATGGGCTAGCAGGGGCTTTAGTCGCTTATGTAACTAATCAATCTATAGTTTTTATAATTACTGTAATAGTTGTCAAGAATCGAAGTTGGTTTCATCTTAAATATTTTTTTTATAAAACTGAATTTGTGCAATATAAAATACTATTAGGTTTTGCCCTAATTACTTTTACTGCAATAATGGCTTCAAATGGCTCAATAATTTATATAAGAACCCTTTTAATAGATAACTTATCAGCTACTTTAGCTGGAAATTGGCAGGCGATGTGGGCTTTATCTCAAATATCACTGTCGTTAATTACGATGTCTTTAGCTACATACTTATTACCAACACTTTCTCAATTAAAAAATAAAAAATTAATAAATAAAGAGTTAATAGCTGCATTTAAAATTATGATCCCGGTAACTCTTGCTATTTCTTGTGTAATGTATCTGCTAAGAGATTTAATAATTATGATATTATACACTACTGAGTTCACCGCTATGAGAGATTTGTTTTTTTGGCAATTGGTGGGTAACTCAATCAAAGTTTGTGGTTGGTTATTCGGATATGTACTTGTTGCCAAAGGGCTTGTTAAGTATACGGTTTCTAGCGAAATAATTTTTGCATTAACTTGGTGTACTTTGACTTCAGTATTAGTTAATCACTTTGGTTTGATTGGAGCAACTTATGCTTTTGCTATTAATGCACTTCTTCATTCTATTTCTATGTTTTTGTTGTACAAATTTAAGGTTCAATAAGTATGCCAGCCGATGTTAGCATCATTATCCCAAGCTATAATGGTCAAGAGTTTATAGAAAAAACTATAGAGTCGTGTCTAAATCAGACTTATAAGTATATAAATATTTTAGTTATTGATGATAACTCCACAGATAGCACTCGGGACCTTCTTTCTGCTTATGGGGATGAAGTTGCACTTATATTTAATAATGAGAATTTAGGTATAGTTAAGAATGTAAATCACGGTGTGAATCTAATTCAAACCGACTATTTTCTTCTTCTTGGTCATGATGATGTGCTAGTTGAAACCCATGTAGAGAAAATGCTTAATGAGTTTGAGCCAGGTGTCGTATCAGTACATTGCAATAGTGTATTAATTAACGGTAAAGGTGAAGAAACAGGAGTGCTCTTTGATGATTCTACCCAGATAATAAAAAACAGTAACTCTTTGTTTGAATTATCGATAGAAAATTATATTAGTAGTTGTGGAATGTTACATAAAACAAGCGTTTTTAAAGAAGTAAATGGTTGGGATGAAAGGTATTTACATTACGGTGAATGGTTATATTATATAAAATCACTTGAATATGGAAAGATTAAGTATACAACTAGTACCCAAGCATATTATCGCCGACATGACACTAATATAACTAATACTTTTAGAAGTAAGAGTGTTTTGAGAAAACTGCATATGTATATGGATGAATGTAGATGTTTAGCTCATTATATGGATTCAGGAACTATAACAAAAAATTTAATTTATCACTTAAATAGAGCTAAAGTTACATTTATTAGAATGGTACCTCAAACTTTGAAGCAGTTTGTGAGGCGCCTCAAGTGAAATTAGTATCTATAATAGTTTCAACCTTTAAGAAAGATTAATGAATAAAATAAAGAACGTATTAACAGTTAATGAGTGTTTTTCAGATAACCTTGGGGATCAAGCTATTGCAAAGAGCCTTGAGGACGCCTTATTAAAAAATAATTGTAGGGTCACTAAAGTAGACTTTACTAGGACAATTACCAAGGTCATTAAAAGCAGCACACAGCCTAACCTAACTAAGAAAAATTTACTTAGGAAGTTCTTAACTCGTAAACCTGCCTTAATAATATATTGGTTTTTAAAAAACTACTTTAGATTAATGAGACAAGCCAAAAAAAACTATGATTCCGTTTTTATTGGTGGTGGTCAGCTTATTTTAAACAATGAAATATTTCCGCTAGCATTGTTTTTCTGGACTAAGTTTTTTTATAAAAAATCAGATATACATTTATTTGCAATAGGAGTTGGAAATGATTTCGATTGGTTTTCTAAATTCTGTATATGTTCGTCTTTAAAAAGGTTCAAATCTATTTCTGTACGGGACGAATTGTCTCAAAAAAATCTATTTTCAAATTTTAATGTTGAATCTGTTGTGATACCTGATATTGCATACACGCTACCTGTCTCTGAATATAGCAATAAAACTAAAGGTAATTATGACTTGGTCGGTATAACTGACTTTGAAGTCTATACTAAATATAGGGAGGAAGTGGGGAATTCAATCCTAACATTAGAGGGGTACTTTAATCTTTGGAGTACTCTAATTTCAGATAATAAATTAAAGAATGTATTACTTTCAGCTACCACAAATAAAGATTTACAACTATCGTTCAAATTCCGCGAATATATAAAAAAACAAGGGCTTCCATGTGAAATTGAGTTAAGTAATGAATTACCTACACTTGATGAATATTTGGATTTGCTACAAGGAGCTAGTAAAGTTATCTCTGGACGTATGCACTCCTTGATTTTAGGTGAGGTAGCTAATTGCGAAGTAATCACGTTTCAAATATCAAGTAAGCTATCATCATATGAAATTGAACGCGTAAAGACGAATAACTCTGAAAAGTACCGTTTGCTGGACAATCGTATATGTCAATTGCTAAATTCGTAAAATAGAACAATTTTAATATCACAATTTATAATTGTTGGTGTTTTTTATGGGCGCATAATTTATACCCCATCTAAAAAAGGTATGTTTAGTATGATTTGGGTGTTTGTAAGTGTTTTTGCTTGGTTTTTTCAGTTATTTGCTCAAAGATTATTTGTAATACCTTTTTTTTTCAGTTTGATCTTTTTGTCTGGGTTTAGGTATTACGTAGGATCTGATTTTGCTAATTACGTCATTTTATTTGATACAGCAGCTAAAGGTCAGCTTATTCCAGTTGAACCGTCTTACTTTCTACTTTCACAGTTTTTTTCCAGTTTCTCTTTAAATTTTCAATCTATAATATTATTTTATACAGTATTTACCTATGTATTTCTTTTTTTAGGTTATAAAGAGTTGTCCAATAATAAGAGCTTTATGTCTGTTACATTATTGCTTGTGTATTTGGTTTTTTATTTTCCAAGTTTGAGTATTATGAGACAGGCACTTGCCGCTTCTATAGGCTTTTGGGCTACTGTAAAGTTCTTATACGTAGGTCGAAAGGGTTGGTATATTTTCTGGATATTTTTTGCAAGTTTTTTTCATTTAAGTGTCTTGATTTTACTTTTTAGTCCTTTTTTTAAATACATAAAGTTCAGTAGAATGACTTATCTTTTAGTCATTTTGTTTGCTTTCCTTCTAGGCGCTACTGTTTTTCGGGATCTATTGAATATTTTTTTTGATATTTTAGGTGTGAATATTAAAAATCATATGAACAAGGGGTTTGGTGTTGTTAGTCCAATCTTCATGATTAATTCATTAGTACTGGTTTTTGTCTTTTTTTTAATATTACCTAAAAATAATCAGAAATTAGAAAAAACAAAATTATTCTTACTTAATATAGTGTTTGCTATTATTATCATAAGAATGTTATCAATAGAGTTTATTGTTTTTAACAGGTTAGCTTCTGTTTACACTATTTTTTTACCTTTATTTATTTATACTTTCTTTTATCAGAGACTAAAACAACATTCTAAATTCCTGTTTATGTTAGTATTGCTTCCTCTCTTACTTTTAAGTGATATTTTCAGGCTCAGTAAAGATTATTCCTATTATCAATACTCATTGAATTTCTGTATTGTAGATGAACCGTGTCCAATTCAATTATTTGGTAACAAAGATCCTAAGCTCATAAAACATGTAGAATGATATATGAGATTAGTGCTGTTGTTTGTTTTATATTTAGAGTGTTAGGTTTTAAATTTTGAAAAAAATTATATTGTTTTCCCATGAATATCCTCCTTGTCTAGGTGGTGTAGGTACGATTGCAGAGCAAATTACACATTACTTTAAAAATAGTAAACAATTTGAAGTTAAAGTTCTTACATCATCTCGCTCCTCAAAAAATAAAAATGAGCATTTATTATGCTCTTCTTTTTTACCCCAGTTTTGGCCATTTTCCTATTACCTTCAATACAAAGAATTGTTTGCTGCAGCTGATCTGATTATTTGTAATGACCCAGCAGCAATATATACAGCAGGTATGTTTTTTTCTTCAGAACAGCTTAATAAAACTATTTGTTGTATACATGGGGAAGAAAAGTATTTATCTTCAAATAAACTTTTACCTAGATTAATTTCATTTAAGAAGTCTTTTTTAAAAGCTATAAATCACTCCGCTAAAGTTGTTTTTGTATCAAGTTATATTAAAGAATATTATTTTAAGCATTATGGCGTTAATACTAGTGATCTACGTGGTAATATTATAAATCCAGGTGTGTATTCACAAGCTGCTATCACCCCTCAGTTGCCTCTAAAAAAGAAGAATCGGTTTATCACTGTTTGTAGGTTACATAAAGATAAGGGCTTTATCCATATGCTTAAAGTTTTTGAATCTATGAACAGAGCTGGATTAGATTTTGAATGGGTTATCTTAGGTAGTGGTTTATATTTTGATACGTTAAATGAACTTATCAACCAAAGTAATGTAAAATCTCATATTTCTCTTGTTGGAGCTGTAGACAGAGCTGATTTGTATGAATATTATTCTTGTAGTGAATTCTGTATTTTGCTTTCTGAGTTAAATGAGTCATATGGGTTAAGTTATCTCGAAGCCGCACATTTTGGTGTTAAACCTATTGGATATAACCGTTGTGGGGTACGTGACGTATTTAACTATATTGATAAAGGGCTTCTTTTAAATGAATATAAGAATGCAACTAGAAACGCTCGAGATATTTTATCTTTTATCGATGATACAAAAGGGAAAGTCGCAAGATCTTCAAGGTTAGCTGAAAAGTTTTCACAAGATTTAGAGCAATTGCTGGTTGATATTATTTACGGTATTGATGAATGAAAATTTTATTCTCTGAACATGAAGCTTATTATAGAGAGTTAGGCCTAAAAAATTTTCCTGATGTGTCATATGTATTTAATGGCTCTCGTTTTTACAATAATAATAAATGTTTTTTTGAATGTTTTGATTTGTTCGTTTGTGCTTTTTATACTATGCCACATAATGTCTTATTGACCATGAAATTTAAACAGATAAATAAACCATCGGTTATTATATCTGACGGGATTTTTGATTTTTCTAATGCCTTAGATAATCCAATGGTAAAAAAATATGATGTTACAATGTATCATCCCATACTACAGGATTATTTGATTTGTGTGGGCTCAAAAGAGGCTGCGTATTTTTCGAATAATGTTAATAGCTTCCATTATTTACCAACTAGAGTCTTATCTAAAACTAATATGATACCACTTCCCACTCAAGCTAAACTTCTGATAACTACTGCGAACACTGCATACTTCAATCAAGATGAGTTTGATGCTTTGGTTATTCTAATTAATGGTGTCGTAGAGGTTTTAACTGTGTCGAATGTTGATTTTTCATTAAGAATCTATGATGAGGAACTACTCAAGTCTATTAGTCAAAATTTTTCACGGGTTCTGGTGAATGATATAGGCACAAACTTTGAACGCTGCTTAGAGTCTTATTCCGGTGTGATAACGACCCCAAGTAGTATAGCTGTAACGTCTATGTACCATAAAAGAGCTGTTGCCCTTTTGATTTATCGAGATAAACCAATGCTTCTTCAAAGTGGCTGGTTAATTTCAACGAAAGAAATTTTTCAGCAAAGTTTAGCTAGTTTTGTTAATTTAGAGCAAAAAAGGCTAGTTATCCAACATGATATTCTTAAAACATACTTAACGGATGAGGGAATGACTGATCTTTTACTCAAGTTAGCCAGTGAACCTTATGACGCAAATGATTTTAAATCTTCTTACATAAATATTAGTTATTTTAATATGCTTAATTCAAAATTTAATTTTAATTTTGAATGGCTAATACGAAAAGTGTATTTGAGATTTAAGAATAGTCAATTAATGAAAATAATTAAGCTTAGAATCAAATGATTTGTGCTCTTAGCTAACTGATTCAAGGTTGTTTTTTATGAAAAAAATTGTACATGTACAAGTGATTCCGCAATTGTCTGGTGTTCAACAAGTATCTTTGGATATCCTAAAGAACTTAGGAAGTGAATATGATAAATATATTATTTTCGGTGGCGAAAATGGCAATGATACATTCGAAGCTATCTTTAGAGCTAATGATATAAATATAATCTATATCAAAAGTTTGCATAGGAGTATTTCTCTTTTAGACTTTAAGGCTTTCATAGAGCTTTATAGACTATTTAAAAAATATCGTTTTGATATAGTCCATACAAATTCAACTAAACCAGGGATTATAGCTAGAGTAGCAGCTAAACTTGCAGGTATAGAGAAAATAATTCATACCGTTCATGGTATAGCATTTCACAAGTATGAACCCCCCTTAAAACGTTTATTTTATTATTTTATTGAAATAGTATCTTGTGCTTTTGGTGACCGAAATATTAGTGTAAATAGCTATTATTTAAAATACTATCCTCAGTTCATTTGTAAGTCATTATCTATTTATAATGGGATTGATTTTTCTCAGTTAAAAAGAGAAGAAAAAAGTCAAAATAACACTGTTAATATAGCTTTTTTTGCCCGATTGGATGAACAAAAATCACCAAATACTTTTATTGAAATTATAAATTACATTGTTAAAAATAATTTAAACACAACTAAAGCGCATTATTATTTAGCTGGAGATGGTGAGTTAAAAGAGGCCTGTTTGGAATTGATCTCAAAGCTGGAACTAGGTGAACATATAACTTATGTAGGTTGGGTATCTGATAAGTCTAGTTTTTTTAATAAAATAGACATACTATGCCAACCTTCACGTTGGGAGGCTTTTGGTCTTAATATAGTCGAGGCTGCTTATTTTGGTATTCCGTGTGTAGCATCTAATGTTGAAGGTATCCCAGAGGTTATTATAAATGGCTCTACTGGTATATTATGTGAGGCAGGAAATGTAGAAATGTTTTCAAGCGCCTTAGTTAAAATGATTAATAATCCGTTGTATTTAAGTAGTTTATCAGAAGGTGCTAAAAAGCATGTAACAGAAAATTTTCAATTATCATCCATGGTCAATTCATATACTAAAATTTATGAAGGACTATAATTCATCATGTATTTGATCTTTATAATCTTTCAATTTAATCATTTAAAAATCTAAGTTAATTATAGTTTTTTGCCCATTATCATCCTTTAATATAAGAATTATTTGTATGTTTATTAAAAATAAAGAAGTATCAAATTCATCTCCGCTAGCATTGTTTGGAGGGGTTAACGTCTTAGAATCTCAAGATTTTGTTCTCGATGTTTGTGGTCACTATGTTGAGGTTACTAAAAAGCTGAATATCCCTTTTATTTTTAAAGGATCATTCGATAAAGCCAATCGGTCGTCGATTCATTCTTATCGTGGCCCTGGTATAGAAAAGGGCATGGAAATTTTTCAAGCGGTTAAAGATGAATTTAATGTACCAATAATTACTGATATTCATGAAATCTGGCAAGCTGAAGAAGTAGCTAAATATGTTGATGTTTTACAATTACCCGCATTCCTTGCTCGTCAAACAGATCTTGTTATCGCAATGGCTAAAACAGGTAAGCCTATAAATATTAAAAAACCACAATTCTTAAGCCCGGGTCAAATGGCTAACATTGTTCACAAATTCTCTGAGGCTGGTAATGATGATATTCTGCTGTGTGATCGTGGAACATTACTTGGTTATGATAACCTTGTCGTTGATATGTTAGGTTTTGGAGTTATGAAAAAGGTGAGTGGAAATAAACCTATTATCTTTGATGTTACCCATGCGCTACAAACGAGAGATTCTGGTAGCGAAGCATCAGGAGGTCGCCGCGGTCAAATAACGGAATTAGCGTTAGCAGGAGTTGCAACCCGAATTGCAGGTTTATTTCTTGAAGCTCATCCTATTCCTAGTGAAGCGCGTTGTGATGGACCCAGTGCGTTACCATTAAATATGCTGGAGGACTTTTTATACCAAGTTAAAGCTGTTGATGATGTTGTTAAATCACTACCCATTTTAGATACTAGTAGCTAATGGCAAATCATATTGTTATTCCTGCAAGATTTGCTTCTAGTCGTTTACCAGGTAAACCTCTTTTAGAAATTGATGGCAGACCGTTGATTTGGCATGTATACCAGAGAGCCTTGGAAACAGGTATTACTTCAATTGTTGTTGCTACAGATCATTCTGATATTTTTGATGTGGTAAAAGCATTTGGCGGCAATGTCATCATGACGAGAGTTGACCATGTTAATGGTACAGAGCGTTTAGCTGAAGTGTCTAAACTCCAGAGCTTTTTAGATGATGATATTGTTATAAATTTACAGGGAGATGAGCCTCTTCTTCCTGCTGATTTAATATGTTCGGTGATTGATTTACTTGTTCATAATCCAGAGGCGGGAATTGCAAGCTTAAGTTGTTTAATTAAAGACGCTGAGTCTGTGTTCAACCCGAATGTAGTTAAAGTAATAATGACTGACTCTGGTAAAGCCCTTTATTTCAGTCGCGCACCTATTCCCTGGAATCGAGAGTTATTTAGCTGTGAAGATAGTATAAAGTTAGTAGTCCCTTATTATCGTCATATAGGTATGTATGCATATAGAGCTGGTACATTAAATAAAATAGCTCTACTTGATGAATCATCACTTGAGTTCTGCGAGTCATTGGAGCAATTAAGAGCTTTACAGTCTGGAATTGAAATTCAGATCGGTGTAATTGAAGATGTTCCTCCTCATGGTGTCGATACAATGGAAGATTATTTAGTTGTTAAAAAATTAGTAGAGAATAAAAATGGATCATAAAAAACACGCTGTTAACGTTTTCAAAATAGAGTCAGAAGCGATTGCCAATTTAAGTTCCTTGTTAACGGAAGACTTTAATGGTGCGATAGATGCAATTATTACTACCAAGGGAAGAACAATCATCTGTGGTATGGGGAAATCAGGAATTATAGGTAAAAAAATTGCTGCCACTTTAGCTAGCACAGGCACTCCTAGTTTTTTTATGCATCCAGGTGAAGCTTTTCACGGTGATTTAGGTATGATTACATCTGATGATGTTTTTTTAGCTATCTCAAACTCTGGAGAAACCGAGGAAGTTTTAAAATTATTACCTTTTCTGAGAGATAATAAAAATATCATTATCTCTCTTACAGGTAACAAAAATTCAACTTTAGCTCAAAAAGGTCACTTTCACCTAAATATAAATGTTCCTCAAGAAGCTTGTCCATTGCAGTTAGCTCCTACTTCATCTACAACTGCCACCCTAGCGATGGGGGATGCGTTGTCAGTTGCGCTTATGGAAGCAAGGGCTTTTAAACCTGAAAACTTTGCTCGTTTTCACCCTGGAGGTAGTTTAGGTCGGAAATTATTAAGCAGTGTTCAGGATGAAATGAATACAGAGCAACTCCCAATTACATCTAATACATCGAGTATTATGGATGTGATTTCCATTATAACATCAGGCCAGTTAGGCTTAGCTGTAGTTACCAATGCTAACTGTAAAGTTGTAGGTATTGTCACCGATGGTGATTTACGTCGCGCATTAGAAAAAAATAGCGACAATATTTTTCTAATGCATGCACAAGATATTATGAGTGTAGATCCCATGTCAGTTAATCCAACCGCTCTAATTGCAGAGGCAATTGATATTATGGATAAAAAAAATATTAATAGATTACTCGTATTAGAAAATAATTCATTAGTTGGTATTTTGAAAAAATAACTTAAGTGGGTTCCTAAGATATGATAAAAGTAATTTCTTTTGATCTTGATGATACTTTATGTGATACCAAATTGGCTAATCAGAAAGGTTTAGATGCAATAGAATGTAAAATTAATTTCTTGTATGCAGGTTTAATTGATTCAAAATCGTTTTCTCATAGTTATAATGAAGGTATACATAGGCGTCTTACTTTAGACGAAGAGGCTCTTTTTTACCCTATATCATGTGAAAGAAGCTTCCGCTTATCTTTGATTAAGTATTTACTTAAAAAACTAGGTCTGGCTTTACCAAGAGAAGATGATATCTATGCAATTCAATTAGCATTTGATAGAGATAGAATTAAATATTTTGATTTTTATCCTGATGTAAAAAAACTTTTGATTAGGTTAAAAAGACACTATCGAATTGTTGTTATAACAAATGGTCCTACTTTTTCACAATATGCAAAAATTGAAGCTGTAAATTTAAAAAAGTACGTGGAACTTATTCTTATTGGTGGTGAAGAACCTTATGAAAAGCCTCATATGTCAATTTTTCATAAAGCATTATCTCTGATGGTCTGCATAGTAACCGAAGCAATACATATTGGTGATTCTTATTCATGTGACATTATCGGGGGACATAATGCAGGTCTAAAAACTGTTTGGATAACACCTTCTAGTAATGAGGCGCAGCTAGTTGCCGATTACTCAATTGATAGTGTACTTTCAATTGAGCATGTTTTATCAGAATTGAATGCGTGATAACTATTAATTTTATTATTGTGATTTCAATTTATAGGGTATTTTGTTAAAAACATAATGATACACCTCATCGACCTTAATGATGTCAAATAAAGTTCTAACCATTTAATTACTACTAACTTGCAGTACGGAAAAATAAATGATAAATAAAATAACCAAAGCCGTGATCCCTGTAGCGGGTTTAGGCACGCGAATGCTCCCAGCCACAAAAGCTATCCCTAAAGAAATGTTACCTATCGTCGATAAACCTATGATCCAATACATAGTAGATGAATGTGTGGCCGCAGGTATTAAAGAGATAGTCTTAGTAACTCATTCTTCAAAAAATGCCATTGAGAATCACTTTGATAAGTCATTTGAGCTTGAAACAACGCTTGAAAAACGTGTCAAACGCCAAATATTAGGTGAAATACAAGCTATTTGCCCTAAAGGCGTTACTATCATGCATGTACGCCAAGGTGAAGCTAAGGGCTTAGGACATGCTGTTTTAAAAGCACGCCCGATTATTGGTGAATCACCATTTGTTGTCGTTTTGCCTGACGTAATTTTAGATGATGCAAGTAGCGATTTAAAAACTGAAAACTTAGCAGCGATGCTTACACGATATTATGAAGTCGGACACAGTCAAATTATGGTTGAACCTGTTCCTATGAATATGGTTAGTAATTATGGTGTGGCCGATTGTAAAGGTTATGAACTCGCTGCTGGTGAATCAAAAGCGATGACTGCCGTTGTTGAGAAACCACCAATTGATGAAGCACCTTCAAATTTAGCTGTAGTTGGCCGTTATGTTTTGTCTGAAAAAATTTGGGATATGTTAGAGTTTACTCCTCCTGGCGCAGGTGATGAAATTCAGCTTACTGACGCTATTGCTAGTTTGATGAAAATTGAAACGGTTGAGGCTTTTCATATGACAGGTAAGTCACATGATTGTGGCTCTAAATTGGGTTATATGAAAGCGAATGTTGAGTATGGACTACGACATACTGAAATGGCAGATGATTTTAAAGCTTATTTACGCGAATTAGTAAAAGGCTAAATGCGAGTGCTCTTTAGTTCAGCTTGATAAGATCTGGATTCAGGTTATAACGCAAAGCCAGTGTGTTACCAAATGTAGCTTATGGGAGTTTCGCTCCAAGAGCACAGTCTGTAGCTTTTGCTGGAAAACTCTTTAGTGATAACTAATCACAAATAGCACCAGAGTTTAGTTTACAGGGAATGTAAACACTATGTAAGAAGAGAAATAATCACTTCACGATCATAATCTTCGCTACAGAAATTAACACACTCCCCGTAAACAACTAAATTAATTGACTGACACTTTTATTAGCCGAATAAAGTAAGCTGAACAGATACAGTGTTAGTCTATTTTATCAAAACAATAGTTAAGCTTTCTTCCTATCCCTTGGATTAGGCTACACAATAAAATTAGTCATTTATGAATATTCAAAAATTAACTTCACTAGCCAAAAGCGCTAAAACACGTTCAATTGTTTCATTGTTCGATCATAAAGAACGTATCAATGACTTTTCTTTGTCGACACCTCACTTATATTTAGATTATT
>OJIR01000447.1_pt1 | contig 13464 bp, 11 predicted proteins | sample 1595711 | NCBI WGS metagenome assembly OJIR01 (sample SAMN05416846, study PRJEB24817) | seawater metagenome | isolation source: Sea water | place: Canada:Atlantic | collected 2013-07
TACCAATATTAATACCAATTAATCTCCCTGTAGGTCGATGCTTGCCTCGACAAAGCTCACCATACAATTGTCGGGCCTCGCTACGCTCGTGCCGACCTACCAATATTAATACCAATTAATCTCCCTGTAGGTCGATGCTTGCCTCGACAAAGTTCACCATACAATTGTCGGGCCTCACTACGCTCGTGCCGACCTACAACGACAAAAACCCATAACATTGTCGGGCCTCGCTACGCTTTTTCCGCCTTACCAATATTAATACCAACGCCAAATTAACCCCTTGAATCTAATCCCTTATCTCTAATTCTTTAAATAATAGAAAAACAAAAACCACTTATGCTAATATTGAACAATAAAAAATAGTCGAGCTTTGTCAATCACTTCCCTACCCCAACAATACTCAAAAGCACCAACTATAATTGCCGTCGTTATGTGCATAATATTTGCCTTAGGCTCAGTGATTTTGTTTTGGTCATCAGTAATAACCGTTCGTCCTGAAGCCGTTATTACAAAGTGGGAACAAAATAAAGAAGAAGTTAATCAAGCATTAGCGATAACCATGATAGCAAGGCTTGAACAGTCAATAGCGATTAATCCACTAGACGCCAACAGCCACTTATTGCTGGCTAGATACTATGAAGCCTTAACAAACAGTGAGCCAAACACTGAAACAAACCAATACACAGAGTTTGCAGAACAATCATATATAATAGCCATTAAGCATCAACCCAGTTGGGATTATGCTTGGGCTAAGCTAGCTAACTTCTATAGCAACCAACAATCGCTGAACAAAATTAATTTAATGCATGCGTTGTCAAAAGCAATGTTACTTGGCCCCTACGAGAGAGAAAGTCAGAAAGTCATCATTCCACTACTTTTTAAACACTGGTCATTAATTGCAAGCAACAAACAAGCGAAAACTCAGGCAACTAAGATAATAAAACACACATTACGCTATTATCCCCATTCATCGCTTACACTAAGTTCTGCTAAAAAACATCAACAATTAACAGAGTTAGCCCCACTACTCACCAAGCAATGGCAAAAAAATCGATTGAACAAATACTTGAGAGAGGCCGCTAATGACTAGCACCTGGCTACTTTCCAAAAATACTCAACATAAACCGACAAACAATAAAGTGTTTATCGCGTTACTCAGTATTACTTTCTTTTTGCCTTGGCCACATGGCGGTGAAGTAATTTGGCAATATTTGCTTTTCAGCTGCAGTATTTTTAGTCTTGCGACAATCTACTTCATTAAGCAGCTCAATAGTCCAGACAATCATTTTTCAGCATTAGAAAATATAAGGTTCCCCTTAATTTTACTTGGCGCATGGTTGCTATTTCAAGTGCTTCAAATAATACCTTTACCTGTGCATTTATCAGAGATTAAATTATTAGGTGTTGAAGCACTAAATCTCAATGCAACCCCGTGGCAAACGATAAGCATTGCCCCAAACATTACATTATTAGAGATAATCAAGCACACCAGTTATGTCACTGTGTTCATCTTAGCTTTATCACTTTTAACCACAAAAAAACGCCTGATAACATTAACTAAAACCATATTTATCGGCTCAGCACTCATCGCCTTATATTCATTAATAAACCATTATACTAAAGGAGCGTTTGACCTTATAAGCTCTATTCCTCCTTGGACTGCTTCTTGGGAAAAAGCGGCACATGGCACGTTTAGTTACCAAAACCATTACGCTTCTTTTTTAACCATAACGATTCCCCTAGGTTATGGCCTTATTTATGCGAATATCAAAAACAGTAAAAGTAAAAACATCGGGCAAAGTCACTTAGGGAAAGCACTTGATTTAGTTATGTCGATAAACGGACTCTATTTACTAAGTTTATTAGTGATGATCATCGCCTTATTTAAAACAGCTTCAAGAGGTGGTAACTCTATTTTTGTTATTAGCATCACAATCACCTTCTTTTGTGTGCTGTTACAACAAAAGAAGCCAAAGAAAAGCAAAGTTAAAAAACTAGTGTTACTTATAGTAGGCATGCTAGTAGCATCCATAATGGTTGTTGCTACTGGAGTTACCGACTCATTAACAAATAGGCTTGAGTCACAAGGCTACAATCCCAACGGTAGGGCGTTAATGCACCAAAGCGCATTAGCAATCATAGAACAGAGGCCATTGATAGGAACGGGTGCAGGCACTTACCCTATTTTACAGCATAATTACAAATCACCATTGCTTGGTAATACAGCCATGTCAAAAAGAGCTCATAACGATTATTTAGAGCTTTTGGCTAATCAAGGAGTAATAGGTTTTAGCTTATTAAGTATTGCAACCGTACTATTATTATTAAGGCTATTTAGAGGGTTAAAAAACAATAGGCGAAGTAAGACTGGAAGCTTATACGGTTTACAAGTTGCAAGCTTTTGCTCTGTCATAGCCATACTAGTTCACTCACTGGCAGATTTTAATTTTCACCTCCCCGTAAATGCAGTGTATTTTTATTTAATTTTAGCGATTGGTATTAAATGCCAACAATTAAAAAAGCCTAAACAGCGAAGTGCTATTTAGGCTTTATATCAGCTCAATAATTTAGGGAAATATATTAAGCTCGGGTATTAAGCATTGGTATGCTCACTTCAATATCACGGTAACAACTATGATCCGTTACCAGTATCAATACATCTGCCCATGTTTCCATTTCAGCTAGACTTTCGACGCGATTACAATCCCATTTTGGTACAAAGGGGTCATGGTATTTAACAACAACTCCTGCTTGTTCAAAGTGCTGTAAAATAGCATCAGCTGGTGTTTCACGGCAATCATCTACGTTGGCTTTGTAAGCAACCCCTAAAATGCCTATTTTTTCCCCATGAACTGATTTTAATAACTCAATCGCTTCATCGGCAACAATCGTAGGACGCTTATCATTAATTGCACGCGCTAAACGTACAAACTCACCAGACTTGGTTCCTTCAACTAAAAACCAAGGGTCAATAGGAATGCAATGTCCACCTACACCTGGGCCTGGCGTTAATACATTCACTCGGGGATGTCTGTTTGCTAAGCGAATAACTTCATGAACATCTACCTCAAGTTCTTTGCTTATTTCAGCAAGTTCATTAGCAAAGGCAATACCAACGTCACGAGAAGTATTTTCTACCAGTTTAATACACTCTGCTGTGGTTAAATCAGTTAAGAAAACTTCACCATTAACAAAGCTTTGATAAATGGTTTTAACCTTTTGTTGGGCAACTGCGTTACTTGCACCAATGATACGATCGTTATTAACCAACTCATCTAAGGTTGCTCCTGGTATTGCGCGTTCAGGACAATGCACTACATCCACAGCTAAACCAGCATCAGCAAAGCGTTTAGCAACCGCCATGCTCGTTTGCGGCGAAATAGTCGACTCAACAATCACTGTTTGCCCGTCTTTCGCTACTTTAGCAATAGCATCGGCAGCACTAAACACATAACTACGGTCACAACGGTTGTCTTTATGCGGTGTCGGTACAGCCACTAAATAAGTATCACTAGAAGGAATATCCGTCGCAGCCGTTAAATAACCTTGAGAAACCACTTTAGTGATAAGTTCAGGCAAGCCTACTTCATCAAATGGACATTCAGCGCGATTTATCGCATCAACTTTTTCTTTATTTAAATCAACACCGGTAACCCGGTAACCCGCTTGAGCTAATAAACTGGCTATAGGCAAGCCCATATAGCCCATGCCAACCACAGCAATCGTTTCATTTTTAGCGACAATGGGTTTCTCTAGCGCTGTACTGTTTTCGGCAAATAAAATATCAATAATGGCTTCAGCAACATGGCCATCACCGAAAGGATTATCCCATGAATAACTATCGCGACTTAACCATTGTTTCGCCGCATTAACGGCTTTTTCTGCATTACGACCAACAAGTTCACTTGCGCCAACTTCAACAGCTTCAGGTCGCTCAGTATTTTCTCTTAAAGTTAGACTCGGCACACCCAATAAACAGGCTTCTTCTTGTATGCCACCGGAATCGGTTAAAATGAGTTTCGCGTGTTTTTGTAATTGAATGAAATCCAAGTAACCAACAGGCGGAATAAGTTGCAAATAATCAGGTACTTTTATATCAAACTCTTTGAGTTTTGACTGCGTTCTCGGATGAATTGGCCAAACGATATTACCGGTATAATTGGCATGCATTTCATCAAATAAGTGCAATAACTCCATAAGGTTTGATGGTACATCTACATTTGATGCACGGTGAGCTGTCACTAAAAAGTATTCACCTGAAGTTAACTCTAGATCTGTTAAAATGGTGCTTTTTTGTGCTGATATTTCTAAATGCTGAAACAGTGAATCTGATACCGTATTACCCACAGTATGAATTCTGCTCGCTGGTATACCTTCTTTCGCTAAAATCGCATGTTGATTAGGACCAACAGCAAATAAATATTCACTCATATGGTCGGTTAAAATACGATTAGTTTCTTCAGGCATAGTGCGATCATAACTACGTAAACCTGCTTCAATATGACCGACTTTAATATCTAGTTTAGAAGCCGCTAAAGCACCAGCTAATACAGTATTAGTATCACCTTGTACCAAGACAACATCCGGTTTCTCAGCTAACAATATCGGTTCCATTTTAATTAAAATATTACCGGTTTGGTTACTGTGTAAACCAGAGCCAACGCCTAAGTTGTAATGCGGCGCTGGTAAGTGTAATTCTTTAAAGAATATACTGTCCATTTCCACGGAATAATGTTGATTAGAATGAATAATAAAATACGAAATCCCTCGGTTTTCACATTCACGGATCACTGGGGCCATTTTAATTATTTCAGGCCTTGTTCCTACAATAATGCCAATTTTCATTTGTTTTCCTAAAAGATAAATTTAAATTTTTAAAGTGTTAAAAATACATAGTTTTCCAGCCACACGAGGGCTAACTAATCATTATTTTTCATGCATATAAACTTGCTCAGGATTTTATGATACCGTCATCTTCGAGGTATCTTAATCGAAGAACTTGTCACTTTAGACTAAGGTTCCCGCTTAAGTAACTGCGGGAATGACGTTCCTGTTCCATATGCATAGGCATGTTATTTTTTTAAGAAAAAGCGTTCTTTAACGAGCAACCCAGCAAATTTACTATTGGTAACTAAATAACGTTTCCACATTCTGCCCGGCTCTTGAATTACTCGGTACAGCCACTCTAAGCCATAATTCTGCATCCACACGGGAGCACGCTTCACTTTGCCAGCAACAACATCAAAGGTGCCGCCAACGCCCATAACAAAATCTACACCGAGCTTGTCTTGCCACTTATTAATAAAATTTTCTTTTTTAGGCGAGGTTATCGCAACAAAAAGTAACTTGGCTCCAGAATCTTTGATCATTTGTACAATAGCTTCTTCATCATCCCAAAAGTAACCATGATGAAAGCCCGCTAAGGTTAACTGTGGATATAATGACTGCACTTTATCCGCAGTTTTAGCGACAACATCTTCTTTTGCCCCTAATAAAAATACCGGGAAATCACGCTTGGCACTCATATCCAATAACTCATGAAACAAATCTACACCCGCGATGCGTTCTTTCACTTGATGACCACAAAAACGTGCGCCTAAAACCACGCCCATACCATCAATATTGATCATATCGCAGGCTTTAACCGAATCAGCTAAAACGTTATCGGTTTGCATATGTACCAGTTTTGCAACATTAACCACAACATGTTGCAAAAACTCACCTTTTATCAGCTTATCTTCTATATGGGCAACACTATCGATCATTGATAATGAATCCATTGGCGCGCCTAAAAATTCTATTCTGGACATTAGCTTCCTAGCTCCATTGTTTGTTGTTCTGCTGTTTCTTGCTGCGCTATTTTCGGCTCAGCCGTTTTTTGACCTTTTTGAATCTGTTGATCACTAAAGTTATTAAAATAGGCAAACGAGTAATAAACCCATGCTTGGGTCCAACGAATGTAATTTATTTTATTGGTGAAGTTTTTATGCTTTTGATAAACAAAGCGCTTTTTCTTAGGCATAAATAAAGAATCGATTGCTTTGCCAATAATTTTTTCAGCTAGTTGTACGTCTTCTGCCGTCCCGCCTACTTTTAGCAAGGTAAAAATAGCTTGCGAGACACAATGCATATCTAACGGATAACGATTGTTATGATAATATTTTGCTGTGCCATCTTGCTCAAACAAATGGGCTTTGTAATACGCTAAACCTTGTTCAATGGCGCTATCAAATTCATCAGTGGTTAATGCAGTGCGTAACACATGTAGTGCTTCTAAGTTATAGCCTGTATGAAAGCCATCGATAAATTGATGATGATGGCGAGAGCCATAGACCCAAGAGCCATCTTCACCCTGCTCTTTCACCGACTGCCGAGCAACTTTCAACGCAAGATTTTTATACTCTGCATTATCAGTAACATTGGCAACAAAACCTACCCACGCAGCGCCCCATAAACTGGCATTATGTACAAAGGCGGTTTCACCCGGAATATAAGCAAAAAACTCACGTCCATCGTGCTTACAATGTAATGTTTTAACAATAAAATGTGCTGCATCTAACGCGGGTGTGCGGTACTTTGCTTCATCCGTCACTTCACTTAAGGCATAAAGTGCCTGAGCTACATAGATGGTGGTAATAACATTGGGCTTGCCTTTAGGTACATAAAAAGCACGGGCGTTCCAATCAAAGTGGTACCCCCAACAAGCATGTTGCCAAATTTCCACATCACTTTGTTGTGTTAATAACCAATCAGCTAGCTTTGTAGCTTCTGCTAAATAATGGTTTTCTTGAGTACGTTGGTAATCTTCCAGCAAGCCTAGAATGAATAAACCAATACCTTTAGGGTTACGCATAGCTGGTACGCCAAGAATAGATCGCACATTAACGGTGCTGCGCTTATTCAGTTGTATCCAAGCTAAACCAAACAATCCTTGTTTCAACTTAGGGAAAGTAGTGAAAAATTTACTATTTAAACTATCAAAGGGATCTTGTCCTGCGTAATCATTTTCTTGAGAGTTGATTAATACATCTTGGCTTATTGCAAGTACTGACTGACTCATTTATTTGCTTCCTGCAATTCTTGATAAATACTTTTCAGCTGGGGAATAATTACCGATGGCGTATATTTTTTTAGATATTTAATCTTCGCCGCTTTAGTAAGTCTTATTCTTTTATCGTTATCCGTGAGCACCTCACTTAACGCTTGCGCTAGTGCATTTACATCGCCAGCCTCAAACAAAAGCCCTTCCTCGGCATGAGTAATAGCATCTGGTATTCCTCCTACGGTAGTAGCAACAACAGCCACCTCAGCTGACATAGCTTCTAAAATTCCCATAGGAAAACCTTCTTTATAACTAGGTAAACAGTAAATAGTCGCATCAGCCAAGCACTGGTTTTTTGTCTCTCCAGCAACCCAATCTAAGAGTTTCACTTTATTACCTAAGTTTAAATTTTCAGCTTGGTCCTTGTAAGTGGCTAAATCACCATCACCGCCAAGGTGTAGTTCACAATCAGGAAAGCGATCGCTGATTTGTGAAAAAGCATTAATTAAATCACCAACGCCCTTACCTTCCCCTAATCGCCCTAAAAACAAAATAATAGGCTTATTTTTTTTCTTTGTAGGTAATTTAACCTCTGGAACTGCATTATAAACAACATACGTTTTGTTTTTATCATCAACAATGGTATCAACCCAAGCTATCCATTGACTTGACAATACAATCACTTTATCTGCCATATTAAAAGTATCGCGAATATGCTGCTGCTTTTTCACTGAACATTCATCATTATAAAACGCTTTAAAACCACCTCCATGCAAGTGAATAATGGTTTTGGCGCCAAAAAAACGTGCTAAACGAATGATTTTTGACTTACGCGTATAGCTACCTCTTGATGCCATATGGACATGTACGATTCCTATCCTATAGAAAACGCCATAAAAGATTATTTTTAATATACTTTGTAAAAATAAGGTAATAGCAGAGAATTTTGTTTTATTTTCAGTGGAATGAGTACTAACCGTAATAAAAGGAATTTGGGCTAACAAACCATCTTCAGAATAACCATTTACGACTGTTGCAATCCCCCCTTGTCCATGAAAATCTGTGCTTACCATTAAGTTCTTCATACTAAACACTCACAATATCCTTATTTCTGATAACAGAACGAAATTTTCCTGCTTTTGTTCTAGGAACTTCATTAACCTCTTGAAACAATATAATAATATCGTCGTTTAACCTTTCTCTTAAGCCTCTTTCAATAGAATTCTCTAACAAAGAAATGTTGGCGCCTTTATCTGGGACATACCTTACAATTACTTCATTGAGTAATGTTTGCTCTAATTGACACTCAATCAGGTTAATTACTTCTTTAAATACAACATCTAACCGACCAATTTGCCGACCATCACTCAAAATAACATAATCATCATCGCGGCCAAGAATCCGCTTGACATACGGGCTGGTGTTGCCACATTTACAATCACCTTTTTGATTAAGCCCCTCAACATAATCTTTCGTGTCATATCGTTTTAAAGGCATCGCTTTATTATGAATATTTGTTCCTACAATCCTTATACCATGCTCATCAGGTAAAAACTCAACAAGGGAATAATCTTCTCTTACATGATAATTTCCTAACTCACATTGTTGTAATGCTGCAACTCGTTCAGCCTGTCCATAATGATCATATACATGACCAAAAACCGAGCGAACAATGTCTTGATTATCTAATGTAAAAGTCTCACTTGAAGTAAGAACACCTGATAGCTCCCAATTAGGTTGCCAATCTAACTTAAGGGCATATTTTGCAAGGAGTGTTATTGAGCTTGGGTAAGCCATGATGATATTCGGTTTATACTTCTCTAATTCTTTTAAATAATTAATAGCGGTTAATTCAGATAATTGATAAGAAGATAAGATCAAGCGATTAGTAAAGGGCATTTTTTTCCAATAGACACTATTAGAAGTAACTATTTTATCACCTCTAAATATCGCTATTTTAGCGCTAAGTGGAACCCCGATTTTTTTTAAGTAACTTTTGATCATATATTCTTCTAATAGAATAGACTTCAAGCTACGGTATACCATCATTGGTTTATTCGTTGTTCCGCTGGTATATCCTTTTATTGAAAATAAACAAGCCGACTTACTCTCTTTCTTTAAGAGTGAGTCTTTATCTTGTATGGGACAAGTTAACCCAATCGGTTTATTTGGTACAGTAAACACTTTAGGCAGAATATCTACATATATATGGTTTATTACTAAATTTTCTTTTAATAACCACCAAAAAAAATCTTTTAACACTTAAAACTTCCTTTTTTATGTAGGTATATTAATAATAATCAGATGCACTAATATTCGTTTTAATAACTTTAGCCGGTATGCCAGCCACGACACAATTGCTGGGTACGTCAGAAATAACTACGGCATTAGCACCAATAACACTATTATCACCAACAGATATATTACCAAGTACTTTTGCTCCAGTAGCAATATAAACACCAGAACCTATTATTGGAACGTCCTTACTTTTTGAGCGTCCCCCTATAGTAACATTACTGCCAATTATACAATCCCTTCCAATTTTAGCCTTCTTATGGATAACGACAGCAATTCCCCCATACCCAAATAGTGTGCCCTCCCCTATTTCAGTTTCGCCATAAATAGCACTATTATGAATTAGTCTAATAAGAAGGTTGCAAATTTTAGTTAACGGACTTATTTTTTTCTTATGAAAATAACTACCCAGCTTGTATAAGAACATTTGTATTTCCTTTAAAGTATTTACGACTAAAAATATAGCTAAACTGTAACTTCAATACTTGAAAAAAGAAGAATTCAACTAATAGTAGTTGTGCCCGATACTCTCCTTTTACAATGAAGAACATTGTACCTATTACTACAAAGGCAAAAATTACAGATGCAATAATATTTATTTTTAAAATCGCAGCAGAGTCTCCTTTGACCATTAAAACATTTGAAAAAGGTAAACTGAGTTGAGAGCATTGCATCGCAGCAAAAAGTAAATAATATAACAGCCACTGGGAGTAAAAATAAGGCAATATGATTATTGCAATAACACTTACAATAACAACAAATCCAATCACTTTTAAAAAGTAATTTTGGACTATAGCTTTGTTAATACCATGAGATCGCATAAGAGGAATATTTTGCGCTGAAAGCACTCGGGGGATTAAATAGGCAATGCTCGAAATATAAAATACTTGGGCTAGCTCTGATGAAATTCCTTCTCCTAATTCTTGTATTAACAGCAAAGGAAAGGCAGCCATTAATGAACTGGATAGAGCATTAGAAAAAACATATTTAAGGAAGCCTTTAATCACAATACAAAAACCTGTAGTTTTTGAAATAATATTTTTTTCTTCTTGAAAATAAAAATACCCAACAGGTAACAATAACGAAAAAAACACAGTTACCATTAAGAAATACTGATTATCTATAAATAGCACTAAAAACATTGAAAATAAAAATAACGTAATTAAAGAGCAAATAAATAAAGACTTAAAATTACCATTATTTAAGAAAAACTGTTTGTACACCTCATAAAGCGCTAATGCTATTAAAGCAAAAAAAATAGCCGTATTTATTTTCCAATCAAGTTCATGCAATTTAAAAAAAAATGCTACACAATAGCTTATAAATGAAAAAACAAATGTAATTATAATTTTGTGCTTATTTGAAACATTCATGTTTTTTGACACTACCAGTGACGCAAGTGGTAAACCAGAAAAAGTAACAAGTAATCCAACCCAAAAAAAAGCTTGAGAGAACTGTTCAGCAACTAATTGCCCACTAAAGAACGTAATACTAAGCACAACTAATAGCTTATAACCACCAGGAAAGGCAACTGACAACAGTGGAAGTAGTTTATCTTTCATTGTTCCCTCCTCTATATTGATAGCTATATGACAATGCAAGTGCAACAAAAAACAAATAACTTGGTAATGGTCTCACTAAATAGCCATTACTAAAGGCGCTAGTAAAAAGAAACGCTAAAAGTAAAAATCGGGCATGTGAGTGTTTCAATAGATTAAACAACTTAATAAAAATAAGTAAAGTCATTCCTAAATAAAGAACCCCACCTTCTACTAAAATAGTAATCAAGTCACTATGAGCCCCCTTGGCTGCCCACCACCAAATATCGGTTGTGATTAGGTCACTTCCTACTCCATTACCTACAATCCAGGAAAATATAGAGTTTCTTTCAAGCTGATCGACTTTTTCAGCGTACATAGAAATCCTACCCGAAGTAAAACGATCGAAGTCACTGCTATCTATGATAAAAACAAATAAAACTGCACCAATAAACAATAGTGCTGGCAGGGTTATTTTCAAAATTTCGACTTCGTTAAACCTAGTTTTTTGTAAATAATATGCTCCAACCAGAATTATAAATGCTCCAGTTATCGTACGCACACCCCAGCCAAAAAAGACACAATAAAGCACAGTAAGTCCAACGGCTAATAGCACTTTACCTTTTATTAAATTCAGTAAAAATAAAGAAAATGCGATGAAGAAAACTGACATTGCCATATAAGCCGTAGTATGTAGGCCTCCAAAATAACTAGGCCACCAAACTTCAGTACGATTAATAGATACGGGTAAAGTTAGTACGCCAATGACCAATAAAAACGCAGTATAAATAGCTATGTTTTTTGAAAGCTTTACAGCGAACAACTGATTTTTAGAAAAGTAGGTCGCTAGCATAGTAAAAAACAACAATGGCTGGTATATCTTTAAATGCATTGTTATTACATTGAAAATGGTGTTTTCTGTCAACACAAAAGTAGAAAAAAGCAAGGTAAAAAGGAGGAGGATGGTGACAATATAAATAAAAGAAAATATTTTATATTGAAAAGGAATGTACAAAATTATAGATGCCAATATCATCCCATCACAAACATAATTAAATAATTGAAAAGTCGGCGTCTGAAAATCACCAGTCGACCATGGTGAAATTAGCAATTTAAAAAATAAAGCTAATAAGGCTAAGCTAACAATCGATTTTTCACTTACAAGCATATTTTCGCTTATCTCTTTTATTCTGGAAACTAACCATAAAAATTAACAGCATTACAATTTTAAAGTACTTAGGAAATCTCGTAAACCAGTACCCAAAACAGGGTCAAGTAACGAATATTCAATATTTGCTTGCAGATAACCCAACTTATTACCACAGTCATGGCTTTTGCCAACAATTTTGTATGCTTCCATTTTTTCAAGCAATAATAATTGATGCATCGCATCCGTTAATTGAATTTCATCGCCCGCACCGGGTGGTGTAAATTCTAGTAAATCCCAAATAGCTGCAGATAAAACATAACGACCTGTGATTGCTAGGTTAGAAGGCGCATCATCAAGTTCTGGTTTTTCAACCATATTGGTTACTTCTGCAAACTCAGATTCATTAAGTTTGGTCCCGTTAATATCAACCACACCATAACTGCTAACATTTTGCTCTGGCACTTCTTCTACCATCACTTGACTTATATTGGTTTCTTCAAATCGTTTGACCATTTTCGCAAGGTTATCTTGCTTTAAATCTGAACGGTACTTGTCTATCAATACATCAGGTAAAATAACGGCAAAGGGTTTATCACCAATGATAGGTTTGGCGCATAAAATGGCGTGGCCTAAACCTAAGGCATTAGATTGTCGAACAGAAATGACGTTAGTGCCTTTTGGCGTTATTTTACGAACTTCATCTAATAATGAGCGTTTTACCCGCTTTTCAAGCTGTGCTTCCAATTCAAAACTTTTGTCAAAATGGTTTTCGATGGCATTTTTACTGGAATGCGTGACTAGAATAATGTTTTTAATACCGGCTGCTGCCGCTTCTTCTACCACGTATTGAATCAATGGCTTATCAACTACGCTGAGCATTTCTTTAGGGATAGCTTTTGTGGCTGGCAACATGCGTGTACCAAGCCCAGCAACAGGGATTACTACAGAGGTTATTTTATCAGTCATTGATATCGTCCATAATTTCATTTAATTTTTAAATCTTTATAGTTTTATTACATCTTTCAATTTTGAAATGTAATAAAACTATAAACATTCATTACTCTTTATTTTTGTTTCGTGTTTATGTTCTTTGTTCGTGTAAAACCTTTAGCTTTTTGTCGAGGCAAGCATCGACCTACAAAGTGATGCTGAGCCTTTTTGTCGAGGCAAGCATCGACCTACAACGTGACTCTGAGCCTTTTTGTCGAGGCAAGCATCGACCTACAAAGTAATGCTGTGCCTTTTATCGAGGCAAGCATCGACCTACAACATGACTCTGAGCCTTTTGTCAAAGCAAGCATCGACCTACAACATGACTCTGAGCCTTTTTGTCGAGGCAAGCACCGACCTACAACGTGACTCTGTGCCTTTTGTCGAGGCAAGCATCGACCTACAAAGTAATGCTGTGCCTTTTTGTCGAGGCAAGCATCGACCTACAA
>OJIR01000448.1_pt1 | contig 13448 bp, 10 predicted proteins | sample 1595711 | NCBI WGS metagenome assembly OJIR01 (sample SAMN05416846, study PRJEB24817) | seawater metagenome | isolation source: Sea water | place: Canada:Atlantic | collected 2013-07
GCCCAGGATAGTGTGAAGAGTGTAACGAGAAACGAGTACCGCGGATTATCCACTTCAGGAAGAGCTTATTCTGACGAAGCCAAAGACCTTTACTTCCTCAAGCCTTTCAATCAGGCCCAGGAAGCGATCATTAATCGCCTTGATCAGAGCACCGGCTGTGTGGTTCAGGGTCCGCCTGGCACAGGTAAAACCCACACGATAGCGAACGTCATCTGCCATTACCTTGCGAAGGGTCAAAGGATATTAGTAACCTCACAGCACGAAGGACCCCTCAAGGTGCTTAAAGAGCAACTTCCTGAGCAACTGCAACCTCTGGCCGTTGCCTTATTATCTGGAGACGCCTCAGGAAGGGAAGAACTAGACCAGAGCGTTAGACACATCACCGAAGCCATACAAAACTTACATCCCGACGAGGTTCAATCAAAAGTCACGTCGCTTGAAACATCAATAAACAGGCTGCATGTAGAAATAAGCGCTGTGTCACAGGAGATGAAGTCCTTAACCACCCGCCACCAAGAAAAAATCATGTTCCAAGACGAAGAAATAAGCTCTTGGCTGTTGGCAACGAAGATTGAAAAAGAAAAAGAGGTTCACGGATGGTTTACAGACAGACCACCCAAAGCCGTCTCAGAGGTAGAGGAGCTTACTGAGCGAATTGATGAACTCAAGACAGCAAGACGACGCGCGAAAGGTTTTTTTGAATTCATTGGCGAGCAGGTATTAGATCCAGAAAAATTTCCACGAACAAATACCGTTATTGATCTGCACAAAGATTTATTGGAGTCGGCGGAGATTAGCGGCGCGCTAAGCGAAGGCAATCTTACCGAACTGATCTATTCAGAAGAGGACGCGCACGGGAAGTTAACCGATACAATTGCGCATCTCGACGTTATTGATAACGAACTTCAACGCGTCACCCCTGAAACAGCACCTCTATTGGACGCATTTATTGGCCCTGCTCAAAACAACCAAACACTGCTTAATCAACTAGAGAGTTGGGCACGTACGGCGCAAGCTGCTATTGAGACCTTTCTTCAAGATATTGCTTTAGGTGTAGAGCTGCCTGAGGCGACAGAATCGAATGCGCCTTTTATGCAGGCTTTAGATAAGCTAGCCCGGGGGCAAAAGGCATTTGGACTATTCAGTGGTGACAAGGAAGCCAAGACGCTTATAAAGCAAGTCAAGATCGGGGGCGTAGAGCCCACCAACTCGACGCAATGGCAGCAGGTCTTAAAGGTTCTCAAGCAAAAATCGGGCATTGCCAATAGCGTAATAGAGTGGAATCGATACTCCGAACTCGTCGGCACCAGTAGTATTACAGGCAACCTTTCAGTCATAGTCGCCTCGATCCAGTCCACCACGGGCTCGATCAAAAAATATATCGACCTAGAGAAAGTAAGAATACCGCAAGTCAATGCAAGTTTAAGAGAGCTATTTGGCGAACCAGGTTCCTACGATGATTGGATAAAAGACACCCCCACTCGTGACCGCCTACGCAAAGATTTGGCGACTCACAAGGCTCATCTAAGCTTAAAGAAGTCTACCGCCCTGCGCGCTCAAATAAGCGCCTTACTTAGCGAAAGTTCATCCCCTCTAGTTGCCGATATCAAAAAGTTTCTGGATGAAAAACTTGGACAACCCGACGCGGTTGTTGAGAACGTTAGCGAGGCATGGTCGTCGCTGATCGAGCGAATGAGCGGTGTAAAGACAAGATCTCACGAGCTAGCAAACATAGAAAAAATCGGTGAATTCCTCGTGCAAAGTGGATGTCCTATTTGGGCTGAACGGTTGAAAGAGGAAGAGCCGAACGAAGAAGAGGATCACCTAGTACCACAGAACTGGAGTGATTCATGGGATTGGGCGAACGGAGACCAGCGCCTGTCACTGCTTCCATCAAGTGACGAGATGCGAGACCTTGCCCAGCGCTTAGTTCCAATGCAAAACAAACTGCAAAAAGATACCGAAGATCAGGTGTTAGGCAAAATTCACCTCAGCATGCTTGAAAGATTAACTCCGGCCGTCAGCTCGGGTCTAAGAGACTACGCCGATGCCATTCAAAGCCTGTCGAAAACCGGTAGAGGCCTAAACGATGCCCGACACTTAAATGACGCGAGAAGCGCCATGCCCCAAGCGCAGCGGGCTGTCCCAGTGTGGGTCATGCCGCATTGGCGCGTCTCAGAGACCATGACCGCCGAATTAGGCGCCATAGATTTGGTCATTATAGATGAGGCTTCACAAAGCGATATTCGCGCCCTACCCGCCTTGATGAGAGCCAAAAAACTGCTAGTCGTTGGAGACGATAAGCAGGTGAGTCCTGGCACTGGATTCGTTCAAGCGGCACAAATAAATGAGGACATAAGTACCTATCTTTCAAAGGTATCAAACCGGCAACACCTCGTTCCAGGCAAATCAATATACGGACTTGCTAATAGCATCTTTTCAACCGACGTAATTCGACTCAAAGATCATTTTCGTTGCGTGAAACAGATCATTGATTTCTCTAATACCCAGTTCTACAACCGAGAGATGGTTCCTTGTCGAGTCGCAAAGGCATCAGAAAAGATCAGCCCCCCCCTTGTAAGTGTATATGTCAAAGGGGGGAGAGAAGAGAGATCGGGCTTTAACCCAATCGAGGCCGACGCGATCGTTAGAGAGATCTCAGAAATTAGCAAGAATCCACGACTACAAAACAAGAGTATCGGCATTGTCTCTATGCGGACTGGACGCCAGATCCAATATATTATGGAACAGCTTCAGCAAAATATAGGACCAGAAGCATATGCCCGACACTCGATTCATTGCGGCAACCCAATGAACTTTCAGGGTAGAGAAGCCGACATCGTTTTTCTCTCGCTCCTCAGTTCGCCAAATGCCGATGCTACATACCTTAGAAAAGAAGCACGTTCAAAAGGGACCGAGCAGCGGTATAACGTCGCATGCTCGCGCGCCAGGGATCGATTTTATGTCTACCACAGTTTTGAGCGAGAACAGCTTCGCAGCGACGATATTCGGGCGTCACTACTAGATCATTTTGACAACCCGGCCCAACAGCTCACCATCACGGCCACCTCTCAGAGAGATCAATGTGATTCGGGTTTTGAAAAATCTGTATTTGATGAACTAGTCGCTAGACGTTTTCGCGTGTTCACACAGGTAGATGCGTCTGGTAAAAAAATCGATTTGGTTGTGGAAGGCAACGAAGACCGTCGTTTGGCGGTTAAGTGCGACGGAGATCAGTATCATCAAGATATCCAAGCTGACCTCGAAAGACAGAGGCTGTTAGAAGGACTTGGTTGGGAATTTTGGCGAATTTGGGGCTCTGATTGGGCCCGCAACAAGTCGGAGTGTCTCCAAGAGCTAATCGATGAATTGGCGAAAAGAGGAATCGAGCCAATAGGGTATGAAGAGACAGCAGGCCAGTCAGAATTCTCAGAGGCCAGGGTCGTCGATGCGAGAGAACTTTACTCAGACGTGGATCTCCCAGACGAGGACACTACTGAACTAGAAGAAGTAGACCCAACAATGAGCGAAGATGACGGCGAGGCGGAAACGCCTGATATTCAGCCTAGCGAATCCGCGGACAACTCAATTTCAAGCGAGGTAGATACCGTTCCAGTCCCCCAGCGAGAAGAAGTTGAGTATGAAAACGTAAGCGGCAGAATCGGCCAAACTGTAAACATCGGAGACACTGTGTCTTTCACACGGTTCGAGGACAACTCTGAAACTGCTCAGGGCAAAGCTGGAAGAATAAAAATAGTAACGGGCGAGAGCGATCCAGCGGCAGGTACTACAAACCAGAATACTCCGCTTGCTAAGGCACTGCTCGGTAGCGAGGTTGATGATCTAGTGGAATTCTTATCGCCGATCGGGGCAGAGACACTGCGGATTGACGTGATCGATTAGTCTTTCTTAACAATCCTAGAGCGTTGTGTTCGCCCCGATGCCAGAGAGTAAATCTTGGTCGGTATCAGCCACGACCAGTTGGACGGTTTTATCCATTTGATTAGCGTCATCTCATCAACTTGCTCCACCATCCGCCCTAGACCGTAACGCCGATTAAGATAAACCCGCACCTTAGAACGAAATATCAACTTCCAGTTTTTCGGCCTGATAGATTCGCGCCACGAAAACACTGCGATGCGCTCGTCTACCACCTCCGAAAGTTTATCTATTTCTTTTTTAAGTCTTTCCATCTCGCTAACGAAAACCTGTGTCCAAAAAGAAGAAGCCTGAAATTAGATCTTGCTTATCTTCGTTCACTCGTGAGGCCTCATCTTCATTTAGAAATAAGAGCGCCTGATAACGGCATGCTGGCTCCCGGCCAAGGGAGTAAGCGTACAGTGGCGCGAAATCAATACGGAAAGTTTCGGCTGAGTACTCGGCGCTGACGCCCGCTTGCAGTTCGCTCGGTATCAAACCAAGACGTGTAAGTTCGTCGATCTGTTCTGAGTGCCTACCATCGGACCTTAAGCTCACAATCGGACGCTCGCCTGTATAGTCAACGCGAACCAAATAATCTGGAGAGAGGCTGCCGTCAGAACGCAGGGTACCCATACACACCCCTGGGGCGGTGCCGCCATCGCCAGGCCCGAGTCTCTCTTCCAAAATCGCGATCTTAATGTTTTGCTGCTTTATTTTTTCCAACGCTTCGGTCAAACGCCTTTGTAGGACTTCGATAGTTTCCTCAGCATTCGCAAACAGTTTCTTATACTCTGTCAACTGTTCTGTGAGACGCAAAATCTTTTGAAGCGCGTCCTCAAGATCAAGTCGACCTCTACTTAGTTCTTGAAATTGTTTTTTTAACTCCTCGTACGCTCGCCGAAGTTTTTCCAGCTCCTGCTCTATACGAGCGTTGGTTTCTCTCAGCTCTTTATTCTCTTGTTTTAGAAGATTTATTTGAGTAAACACGTCAGGGGCATTGCCTTCCCCGGGGGGATTTACATCGATGACCAAGCCACCTGCCTTAATTATCTCACCTAACACCTCGAGCCAACTCTGTAGCGCAGCTCCAGGATCGCTTTTAACGAGTTTACAGTCGATTTGCTCTGCGAGATTACGAAAGTTCATTGTCTCTACTGCCTGTCTGAATTCAGGACAGAGTCTCTCGAGCGATGCTTTATCGTCCTCGGACCCCCTCTGCTCGAACACCAGGACGATCAGAAGCACGAAGACTAGAACCAGCATGATTTCGATTAGGGTCGCAGATACTACCTCGTTACCCTTTGCCCTACTTGTCAGATCAGACATCGTTGGAGCACCATCAATTTTCTATCCGGTCTCGGGTCCTCGCTAGATTTTCAACAAGCGCATCTTGAGTAAGCCTGATGAGAGCAGTCGACTCTACCCCATACTCTTCTACCTTTGCGGCAAAAACCGTCAGGCCACTGATAGCGTCCACAAATTGTTGAGAGCTAGCTGCAAGCTTTTCGATAGCCGCTGTTTGAGCGCCAGAAAGATCAGCGTTGGCAATCGTCGCGATAACCTCGTTCACGGTCTGCAAGCCAGTCGCAACTGTTTCCAGCTGACCGCTCAGGTCAGTGGTTTTTTTGAAGTTCTCTGCAAAAGTTTGCATCGACGCGTTGATTTCCGCCATAGCATTAGTAATACGTGTAAGTGATTCTCGTTGACGATTTAATGCCTCACTGCTGGAACCGATATTTTGCTTAAAAGCATCAATTGCTCCGGTAAGTTCTGCTGAGCCGCCCCGAATTTTCTCAGCAGCAGATGCAATCCCAACCGAAACATCGCGTAGTCGAGCATCTGCCTCGGCGACTCCCTGAGCAAAGTTTCCAATCGAGGTTTGCGATGCCTCCACATAGGACTGGATAAGATTAGTAAAATGATCATTTAGCCTAGCCAGAGCGGCCTCCAACTCCGATTCAATGAGCGTATTCGCTTTATCGAAAGCTGTATTTAGCGTTTGGGCTGCGTTGCGCACCACGCCCGCAAGGCTTGCTTCTGCCTCAGCTAAGTCCCTCGCGTTTACTGCGGCGAGCTCAGTACTCGTCGTGAAAGCATCGGATGCTCGTGTCGTACCATCGAGGGCTTTCTTGAATGCTGCACCAGATCGCGTGGCAGTATCCATGGTGTCTTGCACCTCAATTATGCTTTGCGTCAGCGCCTCACTGTGTGACGTAGCTGATCCAAAAGACAGTGCAAGGGCATCAGTGCGGTTACCAAGCGATGAAAAGCTGCGTTGCTCAAGGTCCGATAATCGATTCACAATCGTGTTGATCTTACTGCTTAGCGCGATAGAACTGGCGGTCAGGTTACGTTGAATTTCTTTCTGAGTGACGTCTGAACTGGGTTCAAAAGAGACGATATACACTCTCACGCCGAGACCGAAAATTGTAGTACTAAGCGCAATACCAAGGTTCCCGATGAGGGCATTTGTATCAAGGCTTCCCCCAATGAGCACGCCAGACAAAAAAGAACCAAGGAGTGCAACCAAAGTATAAATGAAACCCATGTAATAAAAGCTGTCAGCAAAGGCGTACTGATGCGACTCGGTTTCGTTTCGCTGTGAGAACCAAAACCAGTAGGTTCCCATAATGCCAAGCGGCACTAGAAACTTGAGTATTAACATACCCACGTCACCCGCTCCGCTCGGGACGAAAGATAGAAGAAAAATAAGTAGGGACCCTAGTAACGCGAGCGATCCAAAAACGAATTTGACGATCTCCTCGCTGATCAACTCACCCTTAAAGACCTCCTTAATATATTCTCGCGTCTTCACTAAAAATCCTCAGCCTTCACAGGGTATGCACCCGATGCATTGAAGTATTTCGCCCAGAACATCTCGAGCGACTCGTCTTGAAATTCTAGGCCTCGTTGAACTTGATAGACCTCAAGTTCGACACCAGAGAGGTCGGCAAGGCCTGCCCTGAATTTTGGTCCCCGCGACCAATCCTCAAAGCTTTCTCTAGACCGGCTATAGGCATTATAAAGATTCGAAAATTCCAGTAAGTCGGATACCAGTATGATCCTGTACTTAAAGGCCGACCCATCGCTTTTTTTATAGGTTGCGCGATGGTTGTCGATTGCAATGCCGATATCGTAGAGACCTGCCATGATTTTCGTTTGCCCCATTCCGTCTTTGGGTAAGTTCTCGAGAACCGTCTCAATTTTTGCTCTCGCCGCATCGAACTCGACCTTAATAAGTCTGCTGCCCTGCACAAGCTCGTTGATATCATCAGGGTCGTAGGGTTTGACCAACGCGCCTCTGGAAAGATATGTGGAATCAAATGTTTCAGCATCAAACGTTAAAATATTGAGTTGATCTCCAACCTCAAGCTCCCGCCAAATTCTATTCAGGAGCCCCTGACCAGAATCGTCAAATACTAGTTTTTGTAGATCGCGCGCTTCGATCTTTTCCGAGTTGTCGATGAATAAATAATGCTGATCGCATGCTGGGCAGGCGTCTGGTTTGGGCAAGGCAAGGAACACGAAGATCGCCAAGAAAGAGAGAGTGAAGAGGATGATCAAGGCGATGCCGCGCTTATCCTTGGTGCTCAATCCTTTAGGCACCGTTGACTGCTCCAGTTAAAATTGTATCTTCTTCTTCCCATACGGTTCGAAGCCTTTCTATGTCGTCAGCCAGGTCCGCTTGGATGTTCGCGATTTCGTCGTTCACTCGCAAGCTAAACTGTTCTTTCCATTGTTCGATTTCCCCTAAAACTTCCTCATCAGGTCCAAAATCAAAGTCCGGCGGTGGGTTCATTGGTTGAAGCGGATCTACGTAAAAACTCACATCAACTTCAGGAATCTGACACTGTAGTGGCGCCGACTGAAGTTGATGAACGAAGTCGTCTATTAACTCCCTAAGCACGACTTTGCACCTGGGGGTTAATCCAGCGATCTCATAGGACAACTGTTTTTTTGACTCAAGTGACATACTGCAGGCGTGCACATACTCCGAGTACGTCTCAAACATTGAGTTCATTTTTTGAACCGCCTGCTCATATGCTTTCCTAAGATCTGGCAAGAGGTTCTCCTCCCGACGCTCGTTGAGTCTGGCGGATGCTTCTTTTTCTCGACGCCCTACTTTTGGGTATCCTGGATATGGATCTTCAAACCCGTAAATCTTCATGAAGGCAAACCAAAAGATCACTAGACCCAGGATAACGAGCAGTAACGCCCCACCGTCAGAAATTCCAACAGCGTTGTTTTCGTAAAAGCTAGCTGCACTATTTCTTATTGCGTCCTCAAAGTCGACGGCGCCCAGAGCCTGGCGGTAGTGACCAACAAAGCAATTATATAAGAAGCCCAGCAAACCAAAGACTGCAATAGAAGCCCAACCAAAGACTCTGAGGTTAGGATCGAAATGGTTTTTATATTTAAAGCACCAGGCTCCGAATGTCGCTAACGCTAAGTTTACAATCGTGAACAGAAAGGCTTGGCCGAACCCGCCCAATAAACCCGAGGCACTGACCTCTCCGAAGGACACACTGTTTATCACGGTCTCTCCGAATAAAAGGGCCAAGAGCGTTCCAGCGTGTAGTAAATTGGATTCGGCTAACTCCGGTTGGTCTATCCTGTCGTGCCTGAATTTGAAATTTTCTATCGCCTGTCGAGCCCGATTTCTTTGGACAAGAGCTTCCTGATAGTCGGCGTTAGCAGCGCGCTGCGTTGCTAATACAGCATCTAATTCAGCCACGATGGGTTGGATCTGATTTTCGGGAGGCCTGCGACTCTCAATTTTTCCCTCGACGGCAGTCGCCGCAACCAGCTGGTCGACCGCTTCCGTCAATCTTTTCTCTATAATTCGCTCGCGCCTTGTGCATTCGCTCTTAATAGTCGAATTGAACCGCTCCTGATCGATGACAGATACCAAGCGCTGGACCGTTCTTCGAGTATCCAAGGCCGGTTCTATTTCTTCTTTTCTCAAATTTACCAAAATATTGGTGACACCATTCTATTCTTTTTGATATGAAATCTAACTTAGACTGCTACTAGAGTCTTTACAACTATCGTATAATTTAAGAGTTGTCTAAATCGCTGTGCGACTGGGAGGGGAAACCCTGATAGCACCCTCGGTCAAAGACCTAAAATCCTTATCGACAATACCCTATGAACGACTCGGAAAAACCACGCACGATTTGCGGTGCAAAAACACGTTCAGATACCCTCTGTAACAAATTTCCTATTGCGGGCAAACGTCGATGCCGACTCCACGGCGGCTCGTCCACTGGCCCCCGAACAGCCGAAGGCAAAATGAAGATTGCCCGAGCGCAGATAAAACACGGTAGATATGTTAACTATAGGGCCAAGCGCGCTCAGGAAAAATATTTTTTTAGCGAGATCAAACGCGTAGTCGCTGAGGCTAAGGCGGCAGGCATTTGGCCAGAGACCTGACCGAGTTTTCGAAAAGTGAGTATATTTAGTAGAAGTTTTTTTCGAAGAACCAGCTAGCCGGGAGAAATCGTTCACAGTATCGTTCATCACTACTCACAAGACCCGCTGGGGCCTCCGGTTGATCCACTGCGCAGTGACCGAGGAACTTATGATCGGTTCTCAGAAAATTTTGACAGTCCCCACACTGTACCGAAGCGGGTCTGGGTATCGGCGCTTCATTTGATCGATTCTTGCACCAAGGACACCCGATCACATTGCCCCGCAACCAAAGCCAAACCGGGCCACACCCGCTGCAAAAAGAACGCTCAGTGTAGGAATCGGGGAGCAAGCCTTTATCCAGCATTCTGCGCTCTACCAGGGCACGAGCGAAGGCCGCTAGCATTCCATCGCACATATCACCTCGCGCAAACGCCGCAATGTCAGAAGAGGACATCGCTCCCTGCAAGTCGATAGGTAGCAGATCATGGGCCGCGCAAGCTCTGGCGAGCGCCTCGAGTAGCTTGGATTCGCGCTGAGCCTCACTCTCATCCGCATAATACGCTTTATTCGCAGAATAGGAGCTAGGGGCGGTTTTCTGCGTATTCTGCGCTTTTTGTGGCGCACTTGAGGTGCTTTCCCGATCAGCGTCAAGTATATCTCGCCAACCCACTACCACAGATCTGCGAGTTCTGGCCGGACAATGACCAATGCGGACGGAGGTCGGCCGCGACCTACAACCGGCGCATCAACCAACTCTATGTAGCCTCTCTCTACAAGCACGGCCAGCGCTTCTTTGAGTTTATCAACCCGAGGAAACGACCCGCGCAAACTATTAAAAGCTTCTCTGATAGTAAAACGTTCGCGCTTACAGCGTTCAACCCAAGACCATACAACGGTCGCCGCTGCAATTGAGGGATCGCTTCCCATTAAACCAAAGGCCGCGCGAGTATGAACTGAAAAAACGGACACCATGTCACAAGCATCACGCATGGTTTCGACGGTAATTTCAGCCCTCCAAGGCTCGCCATGCGCGTGTTTTACGCCGTGCAATACACCGGCAATTCGTGCTGCTACGCCAGGAGCTTTGCCTGCCCAATCAGTGAAATGCTCTAAGTCACCACCCGGGCGCATCTTAGTTTCTATTGCTTTTGCCAACGACAAATGCTCTGCCCGTGCCTCCACGCTGAGTTGCAGTGCGTATTGACCCTGGTGGCCATAGTTATCGGTCAGCGCAGGCCAATCGAGCATCGCCTTGAGACCTTTAGCGTAGGCTTCGAGCACTGCATCTGACACGGGGTTTGTCTGCAACAACCGGTACCCCAATGGAGAAGCTGGTAGTAAGTACAAGAATCGAGCTAACAAACCTCTGCCCCGAAATCCAGGCTTATAGGCAAGGCCTCGAAGAACCTCTGGCTGCGGACTCAAACCTATACTCAATCGTGGGTACCTCAAAATGACAGGGGGTCGACCAGCTCTGTCTACCCGCTCCGAATCAGCGCTATGAGACTTTAGGATCAAATCAAGGTTTGGTATCCCATTGGAGTAGCGGCCTTGCAGCAAATCAAAGATTCCGCCTTCCGAAGAAAGCCATGCCATTGCTCCATCCTGATCGGCCATCAACGAACCCAAGCGCTCTGGAGTGGAATCTGAGGTCCAAATCTGAGGAGGCACGGGTACGTCAGGCAGCTCCGCCTCAATATCAGCCGCCTGCTGGGCCAACTCACGCGCTTTGCGCTCGTCATTTTCTTTAACCGCCTTTGCGCGCTTTTCTTTCGCGCGCGCCTTAAGCGTCTCGTATTCGCTGGTCAGTCGTCTGATTTCAGGTTCAAGCTCAATCATTTTGGCGCGCTCCCACTCGACCAGGGGTGCTGTAGCCGCTGATTGGACAGCGCTCTTACGATTTCCTGGGGCAAGCGCAACCAGCATCCACAGGTTGCAAGGTTCTTGGTAACCAGGCGACACCTCAACTCGCAATCGACGGGCAGCTGCGGCCGCTAGCGACGCCAAAACCATGCCGATAGATAATTCTTCAGGCGATTCGGTCTGCTGAGATAAAGCCTGTGCAAACTCGCCTGCCCAGGCTGGTAAACAACCACTGCTCAGTTCCGGCAGGTCCGGCATATCGAGCGCCACCAAATTTGGCCATGGGTCGGAAAGCGGTTTTTCTGCATTAAGCAGATGATCACTCACCGGTCCAACTCCATACGCGAGTTTTCAAGATCGTTAAAATCGGAGAGATGGTCTGGTGAATATTGGTCCCATTGCGGCATCGCCAGCAATGCACGGGCTGCAACCGCAGCTGCGTTGGCTTTATTGGCCCCTGGGTTACCTGGTGTCGCTCGGTCGTCGTCCCCAGCGATGACAAGCTCACAAGAAGGCCACCGGCTTCGCGCACTCAGCGCGACCGACATTAAGTTCCCTGCATCGACCGCAGCTAGCACTGTGGACATTGGCTCATATTCTGCGAGGGTGCATGCAGTCGCCCAGCCCTCACAGATGACAATTCGTTCCGATGCTCCCAGTCGATCTGCCACCGGGATAAAGGATCCTTGTTTGCGACCACCGGCAAGCAAACGCTTGCCGCCTGTCGCAGATATAAATTGCAGGCTGGTGAGCGACCGCTGAAAATCAACCACCGGCAGAACTAAAGACGCACTCAGACCCCGCGCGCCGAGAGGCTTTATCCGTTTAGCAATGATATAGGGATGCTCAGGATCTACCTCTTCAGATCGGCGCCAGATCTCTCGAGCCCGCCTGGCTGCTTCAATCTGCCTAGCCACCCGCTCCCGCTCCGGAGCCAGAGCCCTTAGTCGCCTTTGCTCATAGCGACTTGATCGCCTTATCGAGTTGTCACCTTCGCTACGATCATAGAACCAAGATTCAGATTGACCAGTTGACCAGTCCCCGAACCAACCAGCGAGTTCATCCGTGCTTAGAAAACACCAACCGGCAACATTACCGACCCCCTTACCTTGCCCAGGAAATCGAACAAACTTTCCCGTTTGAATTAATGACGGCGGCTCTAAGCCAAAACTACGGATAGCCTCTAAAAATCTCTCGACGCTCATCGCTCGAGGGGATCCCGAACAGCGACGATGCGCTGCTCAAACCAAGATTCCAATTCGCTTTCCACCCAACCAACAGATCTCGCACCCAGAGAAATCGGTTTTGGAAAAGTACCCTGCGATACACGCAGGTAGATGGAAGATTTAGAAAGACCGGTTCGCCTTCGAACCTCAGGAAGTCGTAATACCGTGATCGCCATATCCGCACCTCTATAGGCTTTGTTGAACATGGTTGAGGCATTATAGGGACAGAAAAGGTTCCAGCAAGGCTTTAGAGTTTTCTGTCCTAGATTTCATTTCCGCGGCCGCCTTTTTTACCAGCCTGACTGAGTTTACTGCTCGTTTCCGTGCGTTTCTTGTTGGCTGCTCGTAGCAATCTTCGCAGCTTTTCGTTTTCAACCTTAAGTTCTTCATTTTCTATTGTGAAGCTTCGATTTTCGCGCTCCGTAATGAAGTAGACAGCCAAGAGATCTCCGTAAGAATTAGGTGGTGTTGTTGCGGTAATTCTCGGTTCGGCAAATTTTGCCTGGACACCATCGATCTCAACGCGCAACGAGGCGGGCAGATTTTTGATTTTTTGCAATGCTTCGTAGCCCTTAATCTCTCTAGCCCATGCGAAAAACTCATAGGGTGCAAGCTTTTCCGCCAGCGAAATATTTCCCTTTCGCTGATGATCTCTGACCCTTGATCGGACACGTTTTTGAACGGACCTAAAAGTTTCCCCATCAGCCTTCACCATGACCGCTGTGAAGTTAATCAAACTTGTAATGGAACATTTTCGTCCAGTCAGGAACTCGCTGGGAATTTTCATATTCAAACCAGATAGTCCCCTATCCCAGAATCCAATTTTAGACCCGCGTACCAATTGTCCCGGTGCGAGACGCAGCAGAAGTAGTTGATATTGGATCCCTCGTCTATTAATTTTAACTGATTCATGGTTCGGCATCTTAGCAAGCGCCAAAACATAAACCCTAGCAGCCCAACGGGCAGCACTAGCAGCACTAGCAGCACTAGCAGCACTAGCAGCACTAGCAGCACTAGCAGCACTAG
>OJIR01000454.1_pt1 | contig 13332 bp, 11 predicted proteins | sample 1595711 | NCBI WGS metagenome assembly OJIR01 (sample SAMN05416846, study PRJEB24817) | seawater metagenome | isolation source: Sea water | place: Canada:Atlantic | collected 2013-07
GTTGGATAGCGTTGAATGATGCGGTGGAAGAAAATGGCTGTCCGTGGATTGCGCCGGGGTTGCACAAGCTCGGCACGTTAAGCCATTGGTGGGCAGATGTAGGTTTTCAATGCCTCAAAGAAACCCCAGAAGATGCCGTTGCCATGCCGCTTAAGGCAGGTTCCATTGCAGTGTTCTCTAGTCTTACCCCACACCGCACTGGACCCAATCTCACAGCGAATACGCGCAAGGCGTATATTTTACAATACGCCCCAGACGGCGCAGTAATGCACCATCGTACCGGTGAGGCCGAGTTGGCCGCAGACCCCGGCCGACAATTTTTGGTTACCTAGGTCTACCTCGCTATTTTATTCATCTCTATCAAATGGAAAAACATGACAGCAGCAAAACAGGCTATGCGTAAGAGCGCCAAAAAATATACCGGCCAATGGCAGTGGCTAATTGTGCTTGCACTATTCTTTGCCGGGTGCGCCAGCCAAGATCGTGCTCCGTTGCTCAGCAGTGGTGCCGCGCCTATATACCCCCCGCAAGCACAGGCACAAGGTGTGGAGGGCGAGGTAACCGTTGAATATGATGTTACCGAGCAGGGTCTAGTGATTAATGCCGTTGTTATCCAAAGCGAGCCTGACCAAGTGTTCGATGCCGCCGCATTAAAAGCTGTGAGCAGTTGGAGATTTACGCCTGCGCGTCGTGATGGCGCACCTATTGCGCAACAAGCCCTAGTGAGTAAACTCAGCTTTCAAGTTGGGACAAGGGCTACTGATGAACCTAGAGCAACGAGAAGATAATCACCTAAGCGGTTGGTCTACGGCTTTTGGTCGTAATTCAATTTATGCCCTCACTTTATTTGCTTTAGGGGCAAGTCTGTATTTTCAATATCGTGCATTAGGCATAGCCTTTGCCGATGTATCTACAGCAGATCACATTGGCTACATGCTGCGGGTTACCGCCCGCATTGCATTCTTTCTATTAGTGCTGGCTATGATCGCCCGACCGTTTCGGCAGTTGACCGGCACTGGCTTGCAGCTATTGCGCCATCGCCGTTACCTGGGCTTGGCTATGGCCTTTGTACACACGGTGCACTTTGGTTATGTGCTTGCTTTTCTAAAAAACAGTGATGAACCGTTAGCAATGGTCACCCTAATTTTTGGTGGGCTAGCGTTCTTGCTGACATGGATTATGGCGGCCACCAGTAATAATACTTCGCAACGCGCGCTGGGGGTGTGGTGGCGACGCATACACACTCTGGGTATTTATTACGTGTGGCTGATCTTTATGAATACATTTATTGGCGCGCTGTCGGCCAGTAGCGATCCGCTTTATGTGGGTATTATTGCTGCAGGGTTAGTTGCAGTCAGTCTGCGCATCGCTGTATTTCTGCGTCAGCGATTTAGCCGCACGGCGTAAAGCCCAGAGAATCCGCCAGCCTCAGTCCCGTCGGCGAGTAGCACCTTGGTGCTGAGGGGAAAGCGGCCTTTGCCGGTGCGTTTAAGCTTTTCAAATTCTTCTAAGTGCTCGCCAAAACTACAGGTCACATGAATGTCTTCTGCCACAGGCTTGGCGTAGTCGATCTGACCGGTGGCAATCACAATGGATGCGTCCAGATCGTTAAGTTTTAACTGCAAGTGCATCATGCCCCAGCCGGTGAGGGCCTGAATGGCGTAAAGGCTGCCCGCAAAAGCGGTGCCGTGAACGTTTACATTGGGGCCAAGGCCCGCGTGAGTGGTCAGCACATGATCGCGGAAATGTTCAATTTTCATGGTCATGGCTTTAGACAGCGGAATTTGTTCATGCCAAATGGCTTCAAGGTTTTGGCAAAGAGTATCCATGTCAGTCATAGTGATTCTTCTTAAATGCAGACAAATTGGGGAAACAAGTGATCAGTGTGAATATGCTAGCCGCCAATGTCTATGAGGTTGTTTTAGCAGGCAGTGAAGAGAGCATTCACCGAGTGAGCATGAGTCCGCAGCTTTATAAAAAAAATGTGCGGCGACATCAATACCTAGTACCCAAGAGTGGGTACTCATCTAAGGCTTCCGCCTAATGCTGGAATTTGAACAGTGCAGCGAAGTAGCCAAAGAATTTGGCCTGTCTGAACTCACCCAATGTTAGGTGTGTTGTGTAATATAAACTCAGGGTCGGTTGAGTACGCGGTTTCGAGCGTTAGCTAAAAACGACACCGCGCAAATGTGAGGAGGGTGAGATCAAACCTTCATAGTGTGCTTGGTTATATCTAACTCTGGCGCGGAAGTCTTCTCAGGAAGGCCTTGTAACAATCGATCGATCGACAATACTGCATCTAAGAACATTGCAAATAGCCCCACAGTAGCTGTTAGATCTAAATCGCTTAGCGCTGTTTGACACCACACCCCAATATCCTTTTCTGGTGTTAGGTACACTGTGGGCGCCCAATCGGTAGTCATTTCGTTTAGACGTAGCAATGCCATGCTCTGCGCAAGAGGATCAGAAGCGTCTGCCGTGAGGGGCCCAAGAAAACAATACATGAAAAGATTTTTTTCATCAGGGCAGCCGATATGTACTTCTATGCTGTTGTCCACGAAAATACTGTATACCCCGGCTTCGCTGGCTTGCGCGCCAGATAACCCCAAATTGGTCATCAGATCTATCATGAGTTTAAAAAAGGGCTTTTTCTTAGTCATAAAGCTCTCTGGTTGAAGAGGCTATGTGCGAATTCTGCAACAAGCCTAGCTTGGGCAGCTGTCTGTACAAATTGCGCGCCGCGGGCCAGCTTGCCCTCCACAATAGTCTGAAGAACTCGATCATCGCAGTTACTTTTAGTAAGCTTTTGTTCATTGAAGTCTTTGTGTAGAGACAAAGCACTTAGTAGCGTCCCGCTACGACCCACACCCGCATTACAATGCACGATCGGACTGGAGTTGGCACCGAATTTATCTAGGGATCCTTGAACTTGTTTGACTAAGTCTTGCAGCTCTTCAACTGAAATAACGCCGTGATCAGGCCATTCTGTGAAATGCAGGGAAACCAAGGGCCTTTCACCATTTGCGTCGACGACTTTGTAGGTCTCCTTAACTATTGAGGGCGTATCGTCGAAACTGTCATGTAAGGGTTCGTCACCTTCAACGCCGAACTGCCTATCTGGATGTCGATATATATCAGTCGGCAGATAGTCTGGGATCGCCCTATCCGTCCTATCTTTAGCATTAGTCAAGTCAACAATGAGTTGCGTTTTTTGCTCACTTACCATTTGCCAAAATTCGTTGAGGGTATTCGCAGTAGGGGCTTGCGTGGCTATGCCTAACCCTCTGCCGTCAATTACAATACGATTGGCATGAATAGGCTTATTGTTACTAAGAATGACGGCGGAGTGTAGAGGCGGTTTGATTTCGGTGAAGCGAGCTGCGCTAACCATCTGGGGTGATGTATCGTAAAAATTGCTGTTGCTGTCGAAAATCGCTTGCGTGAAGTCAGGACCGAAAGTTGTGACTAATTCCTGACTTAAAAGACGGTTGTAGTTGGCATCGGTATCAAATTTCTGCGCCAACGACTGGGGTTGAGGTTGGAGGGGAGTTGCAGCTCTAAGCAAATAGTCTGCCTGTCCCAGGGTTAAGTTAATCTTCGCTCCAGAAGGAAGGTTAAAGCAGCCATTTGAGTCAAAACTTAACTTGCTGGATATACCGTCCAAAACACTCGATTGAAGGTGTTGCTGCTGAATATGTTTACCCTGCAATTGCGCCATAACAGCGTCTGCAAAAGCATCTCGAGTTGATATGGTTTTTGCTTCGAGCTTATGCGTACCGAATACGCTAGCAACCTTTTCTCCAACTGTTCCTTTAGCATGTTCAGTTGATTTAACGTCACCGCTTTTTCCGAGTCTGCCGATTTCGTCTGCGCGCCCGTTTTGCACTTGAAGATGGATTTGGTTCGCTAGTGGTAATGGCATCGCACTCAAGCCTAGTAAAATTTTCGGTGATGGGTGAAGAGTAGGTCACCGTAAATGGCAATGTGTTTCATTCTTAGTGAAAATAGTTGCCAACGTGGGAGCTTGCTTGAATTGGTAATTTCGCAATTGATCAAGTCATATAGGCGCGAAGGCACGAAATGATGTGCTGACTGGATGATTGAACAACACCACTAATATCGATAACTATCGATAGTTCCAGTGTCATTTAGGTTGCTGGTGCGGCGATGAAACTTACCTAAGGTAAAGAAAGAATATTGGTTTGGGTTAGCATTGAAGATTATGTGTGGTTATCGCGTTAGACAGAGGAATTTGTTCATGCCAAATGGCTTCAAGGTTTTGGCAAAGGGTGTCCATGTCAGTCATAGTGATTCTTCTTAAGTGCAGACAAGTTGGGGAAACAAGTGATCAGTGTGAATATGGTAGCCGCCAATGTCTACGAGGTTGTTTTAGAAGGCAGTGAAGAAAGCATTCACCGTGTGACCATGAGTCCCGAGTTGTACAAAGAAATATGCGGCGGCACCTTCACCCAAGAGTGGGTACTCATTCAAGCCTTCCGCCTCATCCTTGAGTTTGGACAACGCAGTGAAATAGCCAAAGAATTTGACCTGTCTGAACTCACCCAACGCTACGAGTATTTTGTAATCCAAATGCAGGACAGGTTAGGGAAGCACTGAGCAAGCTCTTAGGCTTGATCAAAGCTTCCCTAGGGTATAAAGGCGCCAGCCGGATTTAATTAACAGGTGCTAAAGCTTAAAGCGGTTACGCAGTACTAAACCCACTTGGAATAATAAGACCAAGGTCAGCAGGCTTTGGCTAAAGGTGATGAAGTAGAGCCAGTTAGGCATGTGCTCACCGAACAAGGCCATCAAACCTTGAGTTCTTGCCTCCTTACTGCTGGGGATATAGACAAACATTTGGCCCCAAGAAAAGGGCATCGCTTTTATGATCTCGTGATAGGTAAAGGGCATCTGGGACACCTTTGCATAAGTCACTGCACCTATAAACCAAGTGTAAATTAGCCCAATTATTGGGTTGAATAAACTGCGACCATAATCACTCCCCAGCCAAAATAAACCTTCCACTAAAATAGCAGCCCAACCGTGTTTGCCGTGCCATCTAGCTGCGCGCATTTCCTCTACTCTAAAATCCACAGCTTTCTCAAAATCCCTGTTTTGTTCAGCCAGTTCCTTCTGGCGGCGCAGGCGTTCAGCGTCTCCTTTATCTTTAGCTTGCCGGTACCCGGACGAGTTAAGCATTGTAGGAAATACGCATTTCAGTGCGGATAGTTGTAGCGGGTGTTTTATGTGGGTAGAAACTAAATCTATGGCGCAACTTAAAGGTTCATCAAATTCAAATACCAATGGTCCATCAAAAGACGAGTACCTAACGCTAATTGCATCAGCTTTACCGCAACTGCGCAGGTCCGCCAAAATAAGGCCGCGATCAAATCTAGATCTCTCGAAAGTATATTTGCCGATGCCAAGTTCCATGCTTAAAAATTGGACGGGCGTATCAAGAAAATCAGAGTTGTCACAAATTAGATTCCCCCTCGTAAAACTCACCCTATTTGAATCGATGCGACTGCGCGTGAATGTAGTGTTGGTCAACACAAGGTTGGAATTTTCGAAGATCAAGAGTGATAGAGAAATATAACAGTTGGAAAATTTTCCGTTTAAAAAAGAGAGCTCCGCATCGGTGAATTGAGTTTCACCAACATGTATTTTCCCGTTTTTAAAGTCAGCCCCATCAAAAATTACATCCGAAATAGTCATAGCTGTCATCATTTCCAATGAGCTTTGTGTAGCTACCAGTACAGGCTTCGGTGATGGCAGGGGGGAGCAAAAAGCTAAGTTGGTAAAAGAAAATGTTCCATCTTTGAACTCCGCGTCAGCAAAGTTTAGTCCGGAACGTGTAAACGCCGCACTATCAAAACAAACATTCCCTGGGCCAAACTTCACTTGCTTGAAGTCAGCTTTACCCCCAACAAATTTTGTTTCCCCAAAATCTACCTCGCCTTTGCCGAATTCAGTTTGCTTGAATATTTTGTTACCGGTTCCGAAATAGGTGTTAGAGAAGTAGACAGAACCGTCCGTTTTCGTCACAAAATCAAAATTGAAATTCCCTGAGCAGATTAGTGCGTTATCAAAATGAAGCACTCCGGTTCCGAAAGTTGCGTGGCTGAATGATACGTCGCAGTCGACAAAAGTAACGTAAGAGAAGTCAATTGCTTCATCGCCGAACCGGGCGTAAGAGAAGTCTATTCTTCCTCCTTGAAATGTTGCATTTTGGAAAGAGGTTGCGCCTGATCCAAATATTGCTCTTCTGAAGTTAACGCTTCCATTAGAAAAGGTCGCGCCGAAAAAGGAAATCTGGCCACCGTTAAAAATCGCTCCTTCATAGCTAACATCACCTGCCCCAAATTCGGCCTTGAAGAAGTTGATATAGCCATCAGGAAAATGGAAGCCGTCAAATGGGAATGCGATAAACTGGGAGTCGAACTGGTCTCGGTATTGCCCTAAATCAATATGAGAAAAATCTACGTCGGCCTTAGGGTTTTCTTCTACCCATTTGTTCCAAACATGCCTTCCTTTGCTCCATAAAGCTACGGCCTCTTCGGGTCCAAGTGATATTCGTTCGTCCTCTGCCATAGTCTTTGTCAGTTGCTTTACCGGCTTTCAGCATCTACTTTTTTTGTCTTCTCTCCCAAACAATTACCCTTAATGGTGTTGTTTTCTTGACCGGTGGTTTGCGCCTTCTCTTTGCCTATGTATGAGTTTTCCTTGTGCGCTGCTTATGGGCTAAACTCTGTCTTTTGTCGGAGGGGTGCTATGCGTTTTATTGCTGTGTTGTCTTTAGGTTTATCGGTTGGTTTAGGTGCTTTGAGTTCCGCTGTTTGGGCTGAATCTGATCCGCAGTTGCGCTCTCAGCTTGCTGAGGAAGTGAACGCTGTTGCTGCTGATGTTATTAGTTGGCGTCGTGACATTCACGAACATCCTGAACTATCCAATAGGGAGTTTCGTACCAGTAAGTTGGTGGCGGATCATCTGAAGTCCTTGGGTATGGAGGTGCAAACTGGTGTTGCCCATACCGGTGTGGTTGGTATTCTGCGTGGCGGCAAGCCGGGTCCTGTGTTGGCGCTGCGTGCAGATATGGATGGTTTGCCCGTAGTTGAGAAAACCGGCCTTGCCTATGCGTCTACGCAGTTGGGTGAATACGAGGGTCGTGAAGTTGGGGTTATGCACGCCTGTGGTCACGACAACCATGTGGCTATTTTAATGGGCGCGGCTCAAGCGTTGGCCGCTGTGCGTGAAGATTTGCCTGGCACTGTTAAGTTTATTTTTCAGCCTGCTGAAGAGGGTCCGCCTAGAGGCGAAGATGGCGGCGCGAAGATGATGATTGCTGAAGGCGCGTTGAAGAATCCTGATGTGGACGCAGTGATTGGTCTGCACATTTCTCAGGGCAGTGCGGTGGGTACGGCCACTTATCGCAGCAAGGGCTTTATGGCCAGTGCCCAGCGTTTTGATATTGAGATTAAGGGCTCCCAGACTCACGGCGCTCGTCCTTGGGCGGGGGTAGATCCCATTGTGGTTGGTGCGCAAATTGTGAATGCCTTACAAACTATTGTCAGCCGTCAAATTGATATTACCCAGCACCCTGTTGTGGTGACGGTGGGTAATTTCCAAGCTGGGGTACGCAATAATATTGTGCCAGAGACGGCTTCCATGAGCGGCACCATCCGTACTTTCGATCCGAACATTCGTTTGGCGGTACATGAAAAGATCAGACGTATTGTTTCTAATATTGCCGAGTCTCAGGGCGCTGAAGCCACCGTTGAAATTGATCCCGGTGTGCCTGTGACTTATAACGACTCTGATTTGACTGCGCTGCTTGGGCCGACCTTAGATAAGGTTTATGGGTCTACCAATGTATACGAACCACCGTTGGTCACCGGTGCTGAGGACTTTTCATTCTTCCAAGAACAGGTGCCAGGCTTTTTCTTCTTTATTGGCGCACGTCCGTTAGGTGTGCCGCCCGAGAAGGCGATTCCTAACCACTCTCCTTACTTTTATGTTGATGAAGGTGCGCTAAAGCCCGGAGTCAGTGCCATGACGCAATTGACGTTGGATTACCTTCAAAATGCGAAAGATTAGTTCCATTTTGACGGCCTAACGATAGCCAGTATGCTGGTCTGTTGGGGGTGATCCCGTGTGTTATGCCGCTCGTTTGTGGCCGGTCAGTGGCGAGAAAAATATGAGTGCTGTCTCTGGGTGGTTCAATGCCCATTTCATCTGCGACTTCTGCTATGTAGTCGTTGACATAGTGGGTTTCGTTGCCTCGCCAATTTACGGCATATCCGTGCTCCATCCTCGCAAATTCCTGTGCTTCCGCCGTCACAATGTCAGAACGCAACTTCGCTAGATCTCCAGCGATACCATGAAGCACAAACTTTGTGTTGGTGTAAGCGGTTGCTACTTTACTAATAACTCCGTCGGCACACTTGTCGATTTCTCCCAGCGCCGTCTCTAGGGCATCAACTTTACTGAGGTTAGGTAGGTTATCCATGTCAAGCATTTGCACTAACTCATGAAATTGCGCCTTAGTTTCGCTTAAAAGAAAACTAATTTTTGTGGAGAAATAGGTTGGGTTTTCAAAAAGGTGGAATTCAAATACGTCGAGTTTTGCCTTTAATTGATGAGCACGATTTACAGATAGGTGTTGGTCGGCTATTGCGCACATAGACTGAAAATCGTTTTTGTATTCCTGCTTCAGTGTTGCAAACTCCGGTGACTTTAGGAAATCGGGTATTTCTCCGTGCTGGCTTCTGTCATAGGAGATTGGGGCACCTAGAGGAGCAGTGGCAGCGGCCCCCTGAGCCTGCGTTGCGGGCTGGGCAGGTAGCCTAAAGAACTCGGGAATAGGATTTCCCAGCGTTATTTTGTGTATCGCTTCGTTAGGCATGGGCATTTTCTTGTGGAAATTGTTGAAGGGGGACACAGTAGTATCTGCGCGACCGAAGACTAAGTACCAAATTCTGCCTATTAGTTTCGGATTGCTTGGTCACCAGCTGTGCTTTTTTTATTTATACGTTTAAAAGTGTCGTTTGCTATGACGGGCCTAGTACGCAATATCAGCGCGCCCGCTTACTGAGGTGAACTGGTTTTGAATCACGTTGGCCTATGGTGTTAAGGAGAGCGGGAAAAAGTCCGAGTGAGTAGGGTGTGATAACAGGGTTGCCAATTCCGGTTGGGCTGAATGGCCTGTTGTAATCAGCCGGAATGTGCCATTTATTTTTTTCGGTATGTTGAAGTGGTGGGTTGTGTTGAGGCTAAAGCCCCCAACACTCGTTGTCATTAGCGAACAATATGGGTCCATCGTAGCTGGCTTCCATGGCCGCTCTGCTGATGCTCTCGCGGCCTCGGGTGCGTGTGTTGCGATGGCCCAATATGAGCATACGTGCGTTGGCTTGGGCTGCCACTTTGCCTAATTCTGAGGGCAGGGCAAATTCTTCTCTCAGCTCACCTCGGGAAACTTCGGGAATAGCGTGGCTGGCAACTAACGCATCCACGTCTTTGGCGAAAGTGGCTACGCGGTTTTTGTCGTTATTAAAGTCGCCGGCAAAGACAATAGTCTTGCCGCCAATTTCTACCCGCCACGCAAGGGTGGGTACGTCGCCATGATTTACCGGTATGGCAGCTAGGCTCAGGATGTCGCTTTTGTAGCGTGACCATCGTCTAGTGCCAGTTGCGGGCACGTTGGTGGCGCGTACTTTATAACCAAACTTTGAAGCGCTGGTGAGAGTGTGGGCAAGGTAACTGTAGGCGCCATTGGGTCCTATTAAGCGGTCCACAAATTCTGTTGTAGTTGGGTAAGCCGGATTATTACTGTCTGGGCCGAGAATCATTAAGGGCAATTCGCGGTCTTCGCCTTCCGAGCCACTGATATATTCTGCAAGATCTGCGCTGTGGTCTGCATGCAGGTGGCTCAGAGCAATCACCTCGATTTCCGTGAAGTCTGCGCCAGATCTTTCAAAGGCGCTTTTTGAACCAGAGCCGACGTCTACTAAGAGTCGGGCCACATCGTCTTGCCAAACTAGATAACTGCTAGAACCTTGGCCGTCGGTTATCTCGCCGCTGCCCGCGCCGAGTATTTCTATCCACACACCTTTTTCGCCGCAAAAGTCGCTGCCCGCTTTGGCGCTTAAAGCGCTAAGGCTGAGCAGTGCAGAAAGGGTCACTAATAAAAATTTGTTCATATTTTTAATCCAGCTTGGAGTGCTATGCGTATATTAATCACTTTATTTACAACTATGTTGATAAGAGAGCTTCTACTTCTTGTAGGATATGCTCTACCGCCGCTTCGTCCGGCATGCGCCAATCGCCCCGTGGCGACAAACTGACACTGCCCACTTTGGGGCCGGGTGGCAGGGTAGTGCGCTTAAACTGTTGGGTCATAAAGCGCTTAAAAAATTGCCCCAACCACTTTTGAATTGTCTGCGCATCGTATTTGCCCGCAAAACTAGCAACGGCTAAATAAAAGATCTTGGTGGCGTCAGCCCCAGTGCGCAAAAAGTGATAAAGGAAAAAGTCGTGTAGCTCGTAAGGTCCTACGAGTGCCTCGGTATGCTGGCTGATCTCACCGTCTTTGGGCGGAATCAGCTCTGGGCTAATAGGTGTGGCCAAAACATTTTCCAATACTTGGGCGAGGTCAGGCTGGGATCTGTGTTTGGCGTACCAGCGCACCAGGTAGGCCATCATGGTTTTGGGCACGCTTGAGTTGACATTGTAGTTGGCCATGTGGTCTGCATTAAACGTGCACCAGCCAAGGGCCAGTTCGCTGAGGTCGCCGGTGCCCACAACAATGCCGCCAACTTTATTCGCCATATTGAAGAGTATTTGCGTGCGCTCACGGGCTTGGGCGTTTTCAAACACCACGTCGTGGTCGCCTTGGTGGTTGAGGTCTTTTAGATGTTGCTCAACCGCAGGCGCGATGGAAATTTCTTCTAACGAGACATTAATGGCTTTGGCCAGCCCATGGGCGTTATCTAACGTGCCAGCCGTTGTGCCGGGTCCGGGTAAGGTAATGGCGTGGAGGTTGGCTGGAGATAAATCTAATTTGGCCAAGGCATCTTTAGCTACCAAGAACGCCAAGGTGGAATCTAATCCACCGGATAGGCCAATGACCAACTTTTGCGTGTTGGCTGCAAGCATGCGCCTTGCTAGGCCGGTAGATTGAATGCTTAAGATCTCTTGTGCCCGGGCATCGAACTCGCCTTCATCTGCGGGTACAAACGGATGTGCAGGATATTGGCGGGTCAAATTGGTTAACGGTTCGCTGACACCGCCTGCAGGCACAATGCGGTAAGCCCTCGGGCGTGCTGCTTGGCCAAACGTGGTGTTTTGTGCACGGTCGTGCATGAGTTTTTGGCAGTCTATTTCGGTGACTAAGGTCTGGCCCTCCAGACTAAAACGCTCACCTTCGGCAATAATTTGGCCCGCTTCCGCCACCATACAATGCCCGCCAAAGACCACGTCTTTGGTAGATTCCGTGGCACCGGCTGCTGCGTATATATAGGCGCAGAGATTTTTCGCACTGGTCATGCGCACTAGATCCCGGCGGTAGTCGGCTTTGCTGATGAGTTCGTTACTGGCAGACAGGTTGAGCATTATTTGCGCGCCAGCTAACGCTGCGTTAGTGCCCGGAGTTAGGGGTGCCCAAAGGTCTTCACAAATTTCTACGCCAATTAGGTGCTGGTCGAATTCAAACAGCTGATCTACCCGAATTTGGAAGCTGCCCAAGTCTTGAGTTACTTCGGTTTCATTCACTTGTCCGCCCGGTGCAAACCAGCGCAAATCATAAAATTCGCCGTAATTTGGCTGCACAGATTTTGGCACCATGCCGAGGATGCGACCCTGACCAATGAGCACTGCGCAATTAATTAGACGCCCGTCGCGCAGACGCCAGGGCGCTCCCACTGCAATTAACGGCAGGGTGGACTCGTTGCAAAGCAGCGCTAATGCACGCCGGGTGTCGATTAAAAGTGCTTCGGTATAAAACAGATCTTCAGCAGAGTAGCCGCTTAGACACAACTCGGGAAATACCCCCACAGCCACACCGTGGCCGCTTAGTTGCTGGCAGGTGGCGGCAATAACCTTGGCGTTGGTCATTGGGTCACCAATGGCTATGACTGGCGATGCGGTAGCCACACGTAAATATTGAAGCTGAGAAAAATTAGGCGATTTCATGACGTGATTCTAGCCTTTTATCAGGTCGATGAGGCAGTGAAAATATTGCTATAGCCCGCGTGGTTTCATTTGAACATTGTTTGGACACTTGGCGGGGTTGATAGTTGTGTGTGTTGGAGCTGATATATGCTGTGGCAGTCAAGAGGTTAATTTCATTTTGGGTCTGCTATATTTGCTGGACCACCGCGCTTGGCACGTTGCCAGTTTTGGAGCGGTTAGAATGATAAGAGGGGATTAAGTTTATGAATTTTGAATTTTCAGACGAACAAGAATTACTGCGTGAGCAAGCCAGAGGCTTTCTTGCAGACAACTGCCCACCTGCTGCAGTAAGAGCTGTATTAGACGGCGACGCTGATCACGATGCAGACCTTTGGCGCAAAGTGGCTGAAATGGGTTGGACCGCGACGGTTATCCCTGAAGAATTTGGTGGCTTAGGTCTTTCTTACCTAGAACTGGTTGTTATCGCTGAAGAGCTTGGCCGCGCTGCTGCGCCAATTCCTTTTAGCTCTTCTGTATATCTGGCCACTGAAGCGCTTTTGGCTTTGGGTTCTACCCAGCAGAAAGAAAAGTGGCTGCCACTACTTGCCACTGGTGAAGCCATTGGTACGTTTGCATTAGCTGAGGGCAATGGCCGTCCTAGCGCGAAGAGCTTAAAAACTAAAATGTCTGGTGCGGGCCTAACTGGTCGCAAGTTACCAGTGCCTGATGGCCGCGCTGCGGATTTTGCTGTTGTCGTAGGCGCCAGCGATTCAGGCGATGGCGCCAGCATGTATTTGGTTGAGCTAGACCAAGCCGGTGTTAGCCGTGAAGCGGTACGTACTTTAGATTTTTCTCGTGGCCATGCGGTTTTGGACATGAAAGACGCGCAGGCTGAGTTGCTTGGCGGTGAGGGTGTGGGTTGGTCCGCACTTGATAAATTGATGGACCGTGCTGCGGTTTTATTTGCTTGGGAGCAAGTGGGCTTAGCTGATGCTGCCCTTGAGCAAGCGAGAGATTACGCCATGGGTCGTTATGCCTTTGGTCGCGCTATTGCATCCTACCAGGCCATTAAGCACAAGCTGGCTGGCATGTATGTGAAGAACACTTTGGCACGCAGTAATGGTTACTACGGCGCGTGGGCATTGGACTCTGACAGCTCTGAGCTGG
>OJIR01000458.1_pt1 | contig 13234 bp, 16 predicted proteins | sample 1595711 | NCBI WGS metagenome assembly OJIR01 (sample SAMN05416846, study PRJEB24817) | seawater metagenome | isolation source: Sea water | place: Canada:Atlantic | collected 2013-07
CATCCACCCGCTGACGCTTGTGCCGATTGGGGTCCGCTGTCTGCACCGGCGCCATTATCAGCGCGTCCTTGCCACGCACATTACCCTTGTACATATACGTCAGCCTGCCGGAGAGACTCACCGATGGCGCAACAATATAACTGACCCAAGAAGACAACTGGTGTTCATCACCCAAACGATAATTTTCTGAGTTCTCTTCAACCCGCCATACGCTACGCCATTGGCTGCCCCAACCCAACTTGGCACGGTGATCTGCACCGTGATTTGAATAGGTAAGACCACTGATCAAATCGAAGCTACCAGAACCTAATTGCATAGGGTACGGCAAGCGCACCGTTGGCCGCATATTCATAGGCGTAAGTATTGTATCGGTTTCCTCTATGTCGGCGGTTGGCAACGAAAGGCCCAAAGTGCCATGCCACGAAACGCCAGTATCCCCACCCAATTTGATCAATGCGGCCACTTGGGTATCACCCAACCCGCTGGTCTTGGTGGTAAAGGTACCCAGTCGCTGCGTACCCATGCCACCCATAAAGGTAATGTGGTCCATCTCAATGTTTTTATAGCTGGTCATGGCCATTAACGTCACGCGATCTGTTGGCGCATACATTGCCCCCAACATTTGCATCTGCATAGTCATTTTTGTGGGTACAACCCGCAAGTTGGCCGGCTGCATTGGCATGCCCGCAAAACCGTTAACCTGTGTTTGCACAATTTCTTCTGGAGACAGAGAATTTGTCCCCTGAAGATTACCCTGCATAGACATGGTCATTGTTCGAAAGGACAGCATCCACTCGTCTTTCTTGTGTACGTGGTCACCCATTACGCCAATGGGTGCGTGGCTGTCAGGTCTAGTATCCGCTCTTATATCCGAAAGAGCAGCAATACTGCACAGACAGAACAGACTCAAAGCAAAAACTTTGCTCATGAAAATTCTCCATAGTGTTAGATTTTTGGATTGCTTAAATTTTAGCTGTAGAAAAATCTAACCCTTGGCGGAGCGCGGGCGTGGAAGTGAGTACGACGGTTAGCAGTGTGACCTGCTAACTTTTGCGGTTTTAGTATCGTTGCGGACTGGACTAGGGCAATGAAGTCCGGCGCAGTCGCCAGAGTTGTATCGTCATTTGCCGAGAGCAAGGCAAAGTCGCAGTTAATGAGTTCAACTTCATCTACGCTATGATGCTGGTGATGATCCCCAGGCATACTCGCCATTTGTGTAACGGTCATGCCGTCGGGGCAAAGTATTAGATACCATTGGCCATCTGCGGGCATGGTGCCCATAGGAATAATCAGGCGCAGGCAAATACTTACCCAAGCTAGAAGCAGTAAAATACGCTTAGGCATTGAACGCGTTTTGCAAAGTTAGCACGCCGGCTAAAAAACCAGCTATTGGCCTACTTATCGGCGCGTATGATATTGGACATTTATGGAGCAAGAAAATACTCAGAGATTGGGCTTTACCGAACTAAGCTATGAAGCCACCTAAATGCGGCCTTACATTTATAGTAAATAAAAATTGGTACCGCCAGCCCAATTGGAGCTGGCGTTAACCCTGAAGCGACTTTTACTAGGCTAAGCTATGTAACGCGCAAATTTTGTTGCCAGATGGATCTAACAAGTAAGCTAAATACAGACCATTTGGACCGCCACGAACACCAGGCAGGTCTTCACAATTCACACCACCGTTGGCCAGCCCTGCTGCATGCCATGCATCTGCTTGTTCTTGGTTAGCTGCCAGAAAACCGATAGTGCTGCCATTGCCATGAGTAGCTGCTTCACCATCGATAGGCTTGGTTAGGGCAAACACACCCGCTTCAGTGCGATAAAAACAGCGACCCTTGTCGTCGATAAAGCCTTCGCTATGGCCTAAGGCACCTAAAATTGCGTCGTAAAATACTTTTGAAGCCTGAATGTCGTTAGCACCGATCATGATATGACTGAACATAATATTGGGTCTCTTGTAGCTGAATTAAGGAGCCGGTATTTTAACCTGCGGCCATCTAAGCGCAAAGAATTTTTGTGCTCTTATGCAAGAATTTACCAAGTCCTAACGTTGAACCGGAGTGCAAGCGGACCAATGGCAGCATTGTGATGACGACCTTATCTATCTGGCACTCCAACAACAGTCTTGTGATGCTAGCAGCTGCAATGGCGTCAGTGGTCGCGGCAAAATAGAGCTATGACTGCGTCAGATTGACCAAGTTAGTTTTCTCCGAAACTCACTGTAGCGGTTCCTGGCGTGACCACCTCTGCGGCTTCATTTTTAATAAACAACGTCAACTCAACCCGACGATTCTCCAAGTCTATTGCGCTAATGACGCCACCACTGGTAAGTACCTCGCCCAGATAGGACGCCTTGCGATTGCTGTAACCAAAGCTCACCACACTGCCTTGAGCACCTGCCCAATTTAGCGCCACTTGAGACAACCAATCGCCCTGTAGCGGACCATCAATGACAATGGCTGGATGACCTTCAACTGCAGTGGTGTATGTTTCATCGTAGTGAATACGGTGAGCATTCCACACCGCTGCGTTATACATAAACAGACTGACATTGGTGGCGCTATGCTGGCGCTGTGGCAACTCAGTGCCAACGCTTAGTTTTTCTAGGTCAATTTCTAGTTCTGGTTTGCTATCAGTACTCACAGCCTACCTCGCAATACTGGTTTGTATTTCTTCCAACACCAACTCCCCTTGGGCGTTAGTAATGGCAAGAGATCGAACAGTGAAAATAAGCGGCCCAGTGCTGCCCTGTTTTTCATACATATCGGTTATTTTGCGCGTACCAAATAGCCGATCACCGGGCCGAATGGGCATGTGCTGATTAATCTGTGTGCCGCCTGCCATAATGCGTTTCAGTGGCAGCTTGGGGCCAGTTGCCTTACCGCGAGCAAGGCCATCAGCACGCATATCCGCTAGCGCACTGATGGGCGAGAATAAGTTGAAAACAAACATGGGCGGCGCTTCATCACCTTGAATGTACCTAGCTTGCTGTTGCTCAGTGGCTGCGGCATATTTTTGTATCTCACGGCGGCCAATTTCCACTTCAATGCTTGGTTCCGGAGTGCCAATTGAAGCCAAGTGTTCACTGGTTAATAGTCCCATGTAGTTTCTTATATTAGATTATTCCAAGCTATAGACTAACCCACAGAAGGAACAGAGAGAAAGGTGTGGTGACTGCACTAATCCTGCCACCACTGCATACCATCGCATACCATCACGCACCCATTAGCTCTCGCTGCTTCCTAGCACCAAGCCAAGCCAGAAAAACTGTATTGCTCGCCCCATTGGTCTGACCTCACTATCTGTTAATCTAAAAACAGCCACTTTAGACAAGAAACAGTTCATTTTGAGACAGGGGAATGCAAATGAGTCATCTACTTTTTGAAATACAAGATCACATCGCCACACTGACCTTAAACAACCCAGAACAACGTAACGCCTACAGCCCAGAAATGGCTGTCAAATTAACCCAGTACCTGCGCCAATGTGACCGCGACCCAGATGTTCGCGTAGTCATTATCACCGGCGCAGGGGACTCGTTTTGTGTCGGCCTAGACCTCAACGACGTGCGCGAGCGCGGCGAAGGCAAAAAAGAACAGCCAACAGAGACCGAAGACCACCCTACCCAGCGTGTATTGCGCACTTACCCATTTCAAATCTCTAAGCCTGTTATCTGCGCCATCAATGGTTCTGCAGGCGGATTTGGCGCAGCTTACCCACTAACCTGCGACATTAGGCTGGCAGCAAATGAAGCAAACATTGCCTTCTCATTTGTGAAATGGGGGCTGATTCCAGAGATGGGCACCACCTGGACCTTGCCCAGACTCATTGGTATTGAAAAAACATCAGACCTATTGCTTACGGGACGTAAAGTATCCGGCACGGAAGCTGCCAGCATGGGCCTAGTGTTGCGCTCGGTACCCAGGGTAGAACTCATGGATGAGGCCCGCCGCTTAGCCAAAGAGATCGCCGAAGGATCATCACCCACCGCAGTGTCCATAGTTAAGCGTATGACCTGGGGCAGAATGATGGACGAAGGGGAGCTTTATAGAGCCATATACGAAGACGACGATGTCATCTCTTGGGCCTTTAATGGGCCCGATGCCGCAGAGGGCAACGCCGCGTTCTTCGAAAAAAGACCCGCCAATTGGGTGGCAGTAGATCCAGACACGCTACCAGACTTTGGTAAGCGTAATGCCAATCCGTTTGGCCTAGGGTAGAGCGATCAGCATCCAAACAAAGCGGACACCTAGCTGCCAATTAAAATATTCGGACGAGGACAAACAGGAGGCACTCACAATGCCTCCAGCAATGCCTCCAGCAATGCCCCGAGCAATGCCCCGAGCAATGTCACTATTATGGGTCTTATTAACAAGCCTATTACTGAGTTTAGTTCTGCCTGCAGGCGCAAGCGCGGTGACAAAAAACGGCTTCGACCTGTCTAACAGCACATTAGCCAGCAAAGACATTAAACGCGGCGGGCCAGAAAAAGACGGCATCTTTGCGCTAACCTTCCCAGAGTTTATCGACGCAAAAGAGTCGCCGCTTTCTGGCAGTAAGCGCGTGCTGGGGGTCGCCATCAACAACACCTATCGAGCGTACCCAGTTCGTTACTTAAACATTCACGAGGTGGTTAACGACCGCATAGGTGACCAGCACTTCACGGTATCGTTTTGCCCTTTGTGCGGCAGCGGTGTGCTATTCGCAACTAACGTAAACCTTTTGGACAAAAAACCCACAAGCCTTAACTTTGGCGTTTCAGGCTTGCTCTACAACAGCGACTTGCTGATGTACGACCGCAATACGCAATCACTTTGGTCACAAATTTCCGCAGAAGCCATTTCAGGTCCAATGGTCGGCACTAAGCTACCCACACTGCCGGTTTGGCATACCACTTGGGCAAGCTGGCAAGAGCGCCACCCGCAAAGCCAAATCATGCAAGGCGACGAACGCTTTGCTAAAGCCTACAAAACCAACCCTTATCCGAACTATGAAAAAAATCGCGGCCTGTACTTTTCGGTGACCAACAAAGCACCGCGCCAATTCCACCCCAAAGAAAAAGTACTCGGCGTAAATTTGGGCGGCATAAGCAAAGCCTATCCGTTTATTAAATTGCGAGCGTACGGCAAACTGTGTTTCACCGATAAAATTGCAGGCCAGACCATCCGCATAGAATGGGACGACGCCAACGACAGCGCGTGGATTACAGATGCGCACGGAGAACCAATGGCCTCGCTCACAAGTTTTTGGTTTGCGTGGTTTACCTTTCATCCGCAGACACAGATTTTTGAGTATGTAGATAACGCCAACCTGAAGGCGTGCGGCACATAAAAAGCCGGACTTAGAGCAGCCTTTGAACATTCACTAAAAAGAGGCATCTAGCCAAACAAGGTTAAGCAGAGAACTTTGGCCGAGAAATTAGGGTGGCAATTTAAGGGAGAAAAATTTGTGCGGGGCACTTATTTTTAGTACTAAAAGTAAGTACTAAAGCAGCAACCCCCTCACAGGATATTGGCTACTAAGAAATAACCAAAACCACTAACTGGAATATGCCTTCAACGGCATCAGCCACTCCAGGAATAAACCAAACACTCAACGCGGTAACAACAACCGCCACGGCAATCCATTTAAAAAATGAGCTCATGATTGGTCTCCTACTAATACAGCCACTTCTTCGGTCACTTCTTCGGTAATGGCTTCAACGTTCTCTAAAACAGACCCTTCGACAACCGCCTCAGCAGCAGCGACACTTTCGTTACGCGGCGCAACCTCAAATACCCATAAGTCACCAGAATCAATCACAGCGCGTGTGGCTTGGGACGGATACTTAGCGCTAATAACAGCAGCGATCTCATCTAATACATCACCGATTTGAATACGCTTCAATTGACGCTCGTAACGAGTACCATTAATACGCACAACCGCACGACCATCAGCAACTGCCTGACCAGGCCAAGTTTTCCAGATTTTACCGACAAACGAATTCATATAACCGGACCATACGTACATCTTGCCGCGCACTTCAGCCACCCAAATACGACGAGATTCAGGTGGGTTGAGAAGCTGTAGCTCCAAAGTTGGTACGTCACTCAGAAAGCGCCAATCTGGCTCTGCACCGGTGTAAAGCTCACCAGACGTTAAGGGTCCGCCAGAAAAGACCCTATTCGGCCCATCAGCAGAACTCTGCTTAGCTGCGGCAGTAATCACCGCAGTAGTCGGCACTAGGGCAACACCTAGCACAATGACTAAAATTTTCACCAATAAATTCATTACACATCCAATTTTGATTTATGGCGCGACTATAGGCGAAAAATGCAGGGAACGCGAAAAACTCAACTCCACCTCTTACTTTTGTGTGATGTAGTCAACAAAATCACCAAAAACCAGCTACCATGCGCGCTCTGATGCAGTAGCCTAGCCCGAATGAAATTTGCCGATCCTTACATCACTGCTGATGGCAGCCAACGCGCCCATGTCGCCTTGAACGAGCTGAATACTCTGTGGCTGAACACCGGCACGCTGTGCAACTTGGCGTGCGAAAACTGCTACATAGAATCTACGCCCAGCAATGACCGGTTGTCTTACCTGACCCTTGCCGAAGTTTTGCCCTACTTAGATGAGATCCAACAGGGCGGCTACAAAACCCGCGAAATTGGCATTACCGGCGGCGAGCCGTTTATGAACCCAGACATCTTGGTCATTATGCAGGCGTGTTTGAGTCGGGGCTTTGAGTTATTGGTGTTGACCAATGCCATGCGGCCGATGATGCGGCCTCGGGTACAAGCCGGGCTGTTGGATTTAAAGAAAGCTTATGGCAAGGCGCTGACGCTGCGTGTGTCCGTGGATCATTTCAAACAAAGGCTACACGAAGAGGAACGCGGTGCGGATTCTTGGGCGCCTATGATTAAGGGCCTTAAGTGGTTGTCTACAAACAAGTTCCAGATTGATATTGCTGGCCGCACCCGTTGGGGCGAGAGCGAAGGGGAATTGCGTGATGGTTTTGCGGCCCTATTCCAACAGCAGAACATTGCCATTGATGCGCTGGATGCCAAACAGCTGACCTTGTTCCCAGAAATGAACGACGACAACCAAGTGCCAGAGATCACCACCGATTGTTGGAACATTCTTGGCGTAGCCGCAAGCGACATGATGTGCGCCAGCTCGCGCATGGTGGTTAAGCACAAGGGCCAGGATAAGCCTTCGGTCATGGCCTGCACTTTACTGGCCTATGACGAGCAATTTAATATGGGCACCACGCTTAGAGAGGCGTCCCAAAGCGTCCAACTCAACCACCCCCATTGCGCCAAATTTTGCGTACTGGGCGGCGGCAGTTGCAGCGCCTAGTTTTTAATAAATAGTTTTTGGCTAATCGGCTTTGTCCTAGCAGCTAGTTACACCGCTAGTTAGGCGGCTAAAAGTCTAAAGCCGCCAAACTTTGCAAATAGCACTAAGCCCGCAAAACCTCTAACCAATGTTTTTGGCTGTCTGTTAATGCCTCATCAGCTGTCAGCACAGAACCTGCCAATGCTTCACGAACTTCCACTGGGGAGTGGGTAAACGGCACCCGCAAAAGCTCAGGCAATATGGCTTTGGCGTTAGTCATAGCCCCTTGGTAGGTGGCAAAAAACTTTTCTACACTTACATGTTGAGCCGGATCGTCCATCCAGCAGTCAAAGTCTGTGACTAGGCAAATGGTGCAATAAGCCAATTGCGCTTCTCGAGCTAAAAACACTTCAGGCACATTGGTCATGCCTACTAGGTCGCACTTTGCGCTGTCGCGTAAAAAGAAACTCTCTGCCCGAGTACCTAAGCGCGGCCCTTCAACACAGGCATAGGTTTTATCAATATGCAGGGCTTGGCTAATACGCGCCGCCGCGCTTTGAATGTCTGCTGACAACGCAGGACACACCGGATAGGCAGTAGAAACGTGGGCTGCCACACCATCGCCAAAAAAGCTGTAGGCACGCTTGCCACGAGTGTGATCAAAATATTGGGAAGCAATGGCCAAGTCACCAGGCTTTAAGTCTTCGCGCAAACTGCCTGCCGCAGAAATCCCCAAAACACGACGTGCGCCCAAAGACTTTAGGGCGAATATGTTCGCTCTATAATTTACCTCGCCAGGCAGCAGTTGGTGATTAACCCCATGGCGCGCCAAGAACAAAACGCTCTGGCCCTGATAACTGCCTTGCACAATTGGGCTAGAGGGCTGACCGAAGGGCGTATCTACAACGTGTTCTTTTTCAATACTCAGCTCGTCTAATTGATATAGCCCAGAGCCGCCAATTATTGCCAGCATACAACCTCCTACTTTGTGGCTTTGTGATTGGGGCATCCTAGGGCGAAGCAGCAAACTTAAGCAAGTTGAAAAAGGACAAGCTAAAAATGTACAAGCGGAAAAAAACGAGGCGGAAAAACTCATTGCGCTTCCCACACCCTACCCATTGACTAGGATTTTCTATTAGGATGCACCCTACTGCTTTTTTCGGAATCACCACATTGCGCCGCATAAAAATAATAGCCCTACTTTTGGCCCTTCTACCCACGTCACTCTCCCAAGTCACACAAGCTAGCGAAGACACCATGGCAAACTTTACCAAAGCACCGATAGACGACAAAGGTCTGTTCACCAATGTAAAAGGCGAACTGTCCCAAGGCGGCCTAAATGTACGGGTACCCTTTATGCTGCGCCGTTTTGGCACCTACTTTCGCAGCAGCAACGGTGCGCCAACACTGAGCAAAAACGATGGCGCAGCACTACGCGCCAATGCACTGAATAAAGAAAAAGCCACGGTCACCTGGGTAGGCCACGCAACGGTGCTGGTGCAAATGCATGGCGTCACATTCCTTACCGACCCCATATGGTCAGACTGGCCCAGCCCAATGGCCTACATTGGCCCACGCCGGTTTGTAGAGCCCGGCATTGAAATAGACAACTTACCTAAAATTGATTTTGTGGTTGTGTCGCACAACCACTACGACCACCTAGACCTCCCTACATTGAAAAGCTTGGCCAAGCGCAGCGCCGACACAAAATTCTTTGTGCCGCTGGGCAATGCAAAATTACTTAACAGCCAAGGCGTAGCAAACGTCACCGAGATGGACTGGGGCGATACCGCAACTTACCAAGGCCTAACTATTCACTGCCTACCCACACAGCACTGGAGCAAGCGCTCCATCAGCGACACACGCAAAACACTGTGGTCGTCTTGGGCCGTGACCGGACCAGAAAAGCGCTTCTATTTTGCCGGCGACACCGGCTACTTCCCCGGCTTTAAAGAAATTGGTGAAAAGCTTGGCCCCTTCGATGTAGCCGCCATGCCCATAGGCGCCTACGAACCCAATGCCATGATGAAAGCCTCGCACATGGACCCAGCGGAGTCGGTAATGGCGTCGCTAGACGTTAAGGCCGCGCAAGTGTTAGCCATACACTTTGGCACCTTTGATCTATCTGATGAGCCACTAGCGGAGCCGCCGGTGCTATTCAAAGAGGCCGCAGCTAAAACTGCACTGGCTGGAGATAAGACTTGGGTATTCGACGTAGGTGAAACGCGGGAGTTTTAGATCGGATATCGCTGAATCGTAAAGAGGCCGAAATACTCCGCCATAATCTGACGATTAAAGCACTGCGTAAGGAGATCAATCTAATGCCTAGTTAGGCAGCGCTTAGGTCGAGCGACAGCACTTTGGAGAGCTTTATCTGTTTGTTAGCCAGCGACAAGTCGTAATTGCCTTGCATGTTCAGCCAACTTTCGGGACTGCGACCTAAAGCTTTAGAAAGCCTTAAAGCCTTAAAGCCATTTCTGGACTAATACCACTCTGACCTTTTATAACCCTATTAAGCGTTGAGGCGGCCACGTCAAGATGTTTGGCAAGGCTACGGCAACTGATATCAAACGGTTGCATGTACGTGGCTTGAATAAACTCACCAGGATGCGGCGGGTTATACATACTCATTAGTGATAATCCTCATAATTAACGATATAAACATGACTCTCTTGAAACTCAAAAGTCACACGCCAATTTGCACTGACGGTAATGAACCACTGGACGTTTCGGCTACCCTTCAACTGATGCAATCGATAACCTGGAATGTCTAAATCTTCAATACAATAAGCCGTATCTAAGGCTGCAAGCTGCATCCTAAGTTTACTGGCGAGGGCGACCTGAATACCCTTCTTAGTTCCAGTTTAGTAGAACAATTCTAGCCCTTTATGCTTAAGTGATTTGATCACCGACAATTTGTAGCGTGTTGCGCAACACTGCCAATAAAATTAGCAGCCAAATTCACAGCACACTAGCCTCTTTAAATGATGAACACCGAATAGTTTATAAGATTCAACAGGACACCCTCCTCATAGCCCAATTACGCCACCACTACTGACCGGAGCGCATACCGCCCCTGCAAACTTTGGCGAGATGACCAGTACTTTTTAGCTAATAACTTTTACGCGACGCCTCTGATGATTAAAGGTAGTTCCAACTGCACAAGTTTTGAACACAAGCAAAACCTTCTGTTTGGGGACAATCACATATTGAAATACCAAATGAACCACCACACGCATTATCAACAGAAGCAGATTTCGCTTTAAGGTAGTTTGTAAGATCAGCATCAATTCTTGCGACAGCATTTCTAGTACAACCACAGCTACTGCCTTTAAGTACCTGACCGCAATCACTATCGGTTTGACACGCTTGGATAGCACCCAGCTCTTTAGATACTTTTAAATCGAGTGCATCACAGCTTTGTACTTCACCAACTAGCTCGCCATCTAGCTCCTCGTCTAGTAATTCCCCTGCTAATTCTAGAGGCAACTTGCCTGGCTCTGTCTCTGTCTCTGTCTCTGACACATTGCCTGCTACCTTACCGGTTTCTTCACCCGCTTGCGGCATAGTAACAACGTCGCCTTGCATAGGTTTAAGGCTGTTAAAGGAAGTAAAGCCGAGTACAAGTGATGCAATAACCGCGACGGACAGTAGGCCTAGTGCTAAGAATTTCAATTCGATCTCCATGTAGAGTAACGCCGCGCTTTACGGCAGTTATGCCGTGCGGGACAAAATTTGCCCAACCATAGCCACTCGTTATGCTACACCTACAACCAGCGGAAAAGCAGAAATTGTTAAGTTGGCACCGTAAACCCAAGCAACTTGTTAGCTAGTGTGTTTTTGTCGACCAAAGTACCAGAGGCCCAAATAAGCTAGACCACACACCGCGCCGCCGAATATCAAAATATTAGAAAGCGCAGATTCGAACGCATAGTTTGCATGACCCATAAAAGCGAAGTGTATTACGCCATGTACGAACAAGAATATGGAGACCGCAAGCTGAGACTTTTCCCGAACTGAAGCCCTCTCACTTGCAATCAGAGCGACTAATACCGCAAACAATGGAATATGCAGTAGAACAAAAACTCGCTGACCAAGTTCATCAGAGAGCAGATTCAAGAAAGGTAGTACCAACCACTCATTGTTCGTCATTGCGTCTAATTCATGAGTAAATAGAAAAGATACGCCCAGGTAAAAGATTAGATTTTTCATTTTATCCTCTGGACTTTCCATCTGGGCATTCAAATTGGGCAAAGCTACCTTCGCACTCGCAATTTGGTCTAACAGCGTAAACCAAATCCTAGGCTTTTAGTTTCTTTTTGCTGGCTATAACTCGCAACTTGTTTCTATAAACGGTTATAGAATGATCTGCCGGTATCTTACTACCCGGCATATTGTTTTTTAAGAAAGCCCTAGCTCGAAAAATAAAGCTTACGCCATAAAGTAATTGCACATTTTCATAGTCACCAGCCTTACATATGCTTAGGTATTTCATGTCTCCGCAATGGTAGTAATTGCCAAATTTAGAACGTAAGAATGTCTTTATCACCGATCCAAAATATGGAATAAGGCCTAGAACCGACGAACTAAGCCCTACAACCACACCACTGGGTGGCATCACAGTTACTGGGTCTACGGCATTTACTACTCTATAAATTGGCGTTTTGATCCCGGTTGCCCAACCAACGCTTCCCACCATAGGTGAACCGAACGTGTAACAAGACGCGATACCACCTTTGTGGGTCAATTTCTTGGCGGCAATAGTTGCTAACGCCCCACCTAAACTGTGCCCAGTAATAAAAAGGGGTTTTTTTCCAAATTCATCCTGATTTAAAAATTGTTGAATTTCCACATCCACTTGACTAAACGCTTCATCAAACCCTGTGTGGATTTTGCCGCCAGTTTCGCAAGTTTTAATAACTGCCTTAAGGTCGAACTTTATATCTCTTATGCTTGTGACTTCTGTACCTCTAAAACCAAGAAAGATATGGCAATTATTTTCTAGCAATATGGCTTGAGTGCCGTTGTTATCGAAAGTTTTAATAAGTTTAAGATCTAAAAAATTGGCATTTTCTTCAAACTTTTCCCTCTCTTCATCAGAATCATACCCGACCATTTCAATAAGAGCGCTTAGCGATTTTACATCTTCAATGGCCACCAATTTTGAGATTTGTTTTATGAAACGCTCTTTCGATAAATCCTTGAATATCGGATTAAAGCGCATATACGCCAACTCAGAGATAAACGCCATGAGCCAAGAAGTTCTATCGCTATAGGCTTTTCTATAACTGGGCAATCCTTTCGCTAGTAAGCTTTTGACCTGTTCTACTTCCGTTGTTGATTTCACTAATAGATTAGACATTTTTTCCTTCAGAAAATTGAAATGTTTTAAAGAAACCCCTAGCATTCGCCTAAACAAAAGCCCAAAGACAATTTCTAACAGTTACTCATACCTCTACAAAAATAGATCTCGCACCAGCCCATTTTCGATGTCAACGAAAAGAGAGACCGGCGGTGCAAACAAACCAACAAGCGGATAGTTAGGCAACTAGCACCTACCAAAATGAACTAACAAATTGCACATTTCCCTGACGACAAACTCTGCGCGTTGATGAAAATATCACTACGGCGTATTTTTACCTCAGGCCATATTGATATTCTTTTGGGTCTCCTTCTGTTCGCGGCAATAGATTAAGCGCGGCTTCGACGCAAAAAGGTTGTCCAACTATTCGAAGAGAAGCGGCCATGCACTTCGTTGGAGATAAAATAGAGGACCTAAAAACATTTTTTTAGCGGAAGGGCATCCACTGCCCCACTACAATCAGACCTTCGGAACACTACGCCCAAACCCAACCCCAAACCCATAGGCGCGCCCTTCCTCTACAGGTATAGTCTGGGTGAGAGAAAA
>OJIR01000463.1_pt1 | contig 13123 bp, 11 predicted proteins | sample 1595711 | NCBI WGS metagenome assembly OJIR01 (sample SAMN05416846, study PRJEB24817) | seawater metagenome | isolation source: Sea water | place: Canada:Atlantic | collected 2013-07
GTATGTGTGCCATCAACACCTGCGCAAGTATTTAATATGCTGCGTCGTCAAGTAGTTCGTCCTATGCGTCGTCCTCTTGTAGTTATGTCACCTAAATCTCTGTTACGTCATCCATTAGCTGTTTCGTCATTAGAAGAAATGTCGACGGGTGTATTCCACAGTGTTATTGGTGAAGTAGATGAGCTAGATTCAAAAGCAGTTGAACGTGTTGTTTTCTGTAGTGGTAAAGTTTACTACGAACTACTTGAACAGCGTCGTAAAAATGAACTAAATAATATTGCTATTGTTCGTATTGAGCAACTTTATCCGTTCCCTGAACAAGAGCTACAAGCGGTATTAAAAGAATATCAGCATGTGAAGCAATTTGTTTGGTGTCAGGAAGAGCCGCAAAACCAAGGTGCTTGGTATTGTTCGCAGCATAATTTTAGAGCTGCTATACCTGAAAATACTACGTTGACTTATGCCGGGCGTAAGGCTTCTGCAGCTCCAGCTGTTGGTTATATGTCACTTCATGTTAAAGAACAGCAAGCGCTTGTTACTCAAGCATTAACAATAGATTAACTCTTTGGTGCGCTTACTCAAATAGTGAGCGCAAAGAAAGTTTGAAAGGATTAAAAAAATGACAACCGAAATCAAAGTTCCGGTATTACCTGAATCAGTTGCTGATGCAACAGTGGCAACTTGGCATGTACAAGTTGGCGAAAAATTTACTCGTGATCAAGTACTTGTAGACATTGAAACAGACAAAGTAGTATTAGAAGTTCCTGCAACTTCTGATGGTGTTATGACTGACATCAGCCAAGCTGAAGGTGCTACTGTATTAGGCGACCAAGTTATTGGCGTCTTTTCAACTGGCGGTGAAGCGGCTCCTGCACCCGTTGCAGCAGCAAGCGCTCCAACGGCATCAGGTGCTGTTAAAGTAATCGATATCGTAGTACCTGTATTACCTGAGTCAGTTGCTGATGCAACTGTTGCTTCATGGCATGTAGCTGAAGGTGATACTGTATCAGTTGACCAAAACTTAGTTGATATTGAAACAGATAAAGTCGTATTAGAAGTGGTAGCTCAAGATAATGGTGTAATTGGTAAAATTATCCATGTTGAAGGCGATACTGTTTTAGGCGCTCAAAAAATCGGTGAACTTAATGCTGGCGCAACTGCAGCAGCTACCGCTGCTCCGATTGAAGATGCTGTTAGTTCAGATGAACTTGCTAGCCCTTCAGTACGTCGCTTAATGACTGAAAAAGGTTTAACGGCTGCCAACGTTGTAGGTACTGGTAAAGGTGGACGTATTTCAAAAGAAGACGTTGAAGCAGCAGCTAACAAAACAGCTGCAGCGCCAAAAGCAGCAGCTGCACCAGTAGCAGCACCAGTTCAAGACTTAGGTGAACGTACACAAAAACGTGTGCCAATGACGCGTTTACGTAAAACAATCGCAACACGTTTATTAGAAGCCAAAAACTCTACTGCCATGTTAACTACGTTTAACGAAGTGAACATGAAACCAATCATGGAATTGCGTAAGCAATATAAAGACTTATTTGAAAAAACTCATGACACGCGTCTTGGTTTTATGTCTTTTTACGTGAAAGCGGTCACTGAAGCATTAAAACGCTACCCAGCAGTAAATGCATCAATTGACGGTGATGACATCGTTTACCATAACTTCTTTGATATCTCTATCGCTGTATCTACACCACGTGGTTTAGTAACACCAGTATTACGCGACTCTGATCAACTAAGCATGGCTGGTATTGAAAATGGAATCCGTGACTTAGCGATTAAAGGTCGTGACGGTAAACTGTCAATGGCTGATATGACAGGTGGTAACTTTACTATCACTAACGGTGGTGTATTTGGTTCACTATTATCAACACCAATTCTTAACTTACCTCAAGCAGCTATTTTAGGTATGCATAAGATACAAGATCGCCCTATGGCAGTTGACGGTAAAGTAGAAATACTACCTATGATGTATCTAGCATTATCTTATGATCACCGCTTAATTGACGGTAAAGAATCAGTTGGTTTCTTAGTAACAATTAAAGAATTGTTAGAAGATCCAACACGTCTTTTACTTGACGTATAAGTGTGGAACTACCCGTACAAAAAAATATAGTTAGTAGACTATAGTATTAGCTCTTTTGGCTACCGTCACTAGAGCTTTTGTACTATAATCCCTTAACTTTCACAGGCTGTGACTTATTTTTACCTTTTAACAACGAAAGGTAAGGGCAAAAAGCAGTCTTCATTTACAGATAAATGGATAAAACACCATGAATTTGCATGAATACCAAGCGAAACAATTATTCGCTGAATACGGTTTACCAGTTTCTGAAGGTTTCGCTTGCGATACTCCTCAAGAAGCTGCCGAAGCAGCTGACAAAATCGGCGGCGATATGTGGGTTGTTAAAACTCAAGTACACGCAGGCGGACGTGGTAAGGCTGGCGGTGTTAAGCTAGTTAAATCAAAAGAAGAAATCAAAGATTTCGCTCAACAATGGTTAGGTAAGAACTTAGTTACTTATCAAACAGACGCAAACGGTCAGCCAGTAGCTAAAATTTTAGTTGAAAGCTGTACTGATATCGCCAATGAATTATACCTTGGTGCTGTTGTTGATAGAGCTTCTCAAAGAATCGTTTTCATGGCATCTACCGAAGGCGGTGTTGACATAGAGAAGATTGCTGAAGAGACTCCTGAGTTAATTCACCAAGCTGAGATTGACCCACTAGTTGGCGCACAACCTTACCAAGCTCGTGAATTAGGTTTTAAACTTGATTTAAACCCTACGCAAATGAAGCAATTTGTTAAGATCTTTATGGGTCTTGCTAAAATGTTTGAAGATTGTGATTTTGCTTTACTAGAAATCAACCCATTAGTTATTACTGATGAAGGCAACCTTCACTGTTTAGACGGTAAAATTGGTATCGATGGTAATGCTTTATACCGTCAACCTAAAATGCGTGCTTTCCACGATCCATCTCAAGAAGATGAGCGTGAAGCACATGCAGCACAATGGGAGCTTAACTATGTAGCTCTTGATGGTACTGTAGGTTGTATGGTTAACGGTGCAGGCCTAGCAATGGGTACTATGGATATCGTTAATTTACACGGCGGCAAGCCAGCTAACTTCCTTGATGTTGGCGGCGGTGCAAACAAAGAACGTGTTTCTGAAGCATTCAAAATCATCCTTTCTGACGACAACGTTAAAGCTGTTTTAGTTAACATCTTTGGTGGCATCGTTCGTTGTGACATGATTGCTGAAGGTATTATTGGCGCTGTTAAAGAAGTAGGCGTTAAAGTACCAGTTGTTGTACGTTTAGAAGGTACTAATGCTGATTTAGGTCGTGAAGTTCTTAAAAACTCTGGCTTAGACATCATTGCTGCTGAATCACTAACTGATGCAGCAACTAAAGTTGTAGCAGCTGCGGAGGGCAAATAATGTCTGTATTAATTAATAAAGATACTAAAGTTATCTGTCAAGGTTTTACTGGTGGTCAAGGTACTTTCCACTCAGAGCAAGCTATTGATTACGGTACACAAATGGTTGGTGGTGTAAGCCCAGGTAAAGGCGGTCAAACGCACCTTGGTTTACCAGTATTTAACACAGTACGTGATGCTGTAGAAGCAACTGGCGCAACAGCAACAGTTATCTACGTTCCAGCTCCATTCTGTAAAGATGCTATTTTAGAAGCAATCGATGCTGGCATCGAGCTTATCGTAACTATTACTGAAGGTATCCCAACTTTAGATATGGTTGATGTTAAAGCTAAGCTTCAACAAACTGGCGTTCGTATGATCGGTCCTAACTGTCCAGGTGTTATTACTCCTGGCGAAACTAAGATTGGTATCATGCCTGGTCACATCCATTTACCAGGTAAAGTTGGTATTGTTTCACGTTCTGGTACGCTTACGTACGAAGCCGTTAAACAAACTACTGATGCTGGTTTTGGCCAATCTACTTGTGTAGGTATTGGTGGTGACCCTATTCCAGGTACTAACTTCATCGACGTATTGGAAATGTTCCAAAACGACCCACAAACTGAAGCAATCGTTATGATTGGTGAAATTGGTGGTACTGCTGAAGAAGAAGCTGCGGAATACATCAAAGCTAACGTTACTAAACCTGTAGTATCTTACATTGCTGGTGTTACTGCACCAGAAGGTAAGCGTATGGGTCACGCTGGCGCGATTATCGCCGGTGGTAAAGGTACAGCTGATGAGAAATTTGCAGCATTAGAAGCGGCCGGTGTTAAAACTGTTCGTTCTTTAGCTGAAATTGGCTCTGCACTTAAAGAGAAAACAGGTTGGTAGGCTAGCGCTGACAGCTTGTAAATCTTAATAAAAACCCGCTATCTAGCGGGTTTTTTGTTTGTTTTAAATAAAATGTCTTGATTTTAACTGTTTACAAATTCCATCGAATCCCGGAAATAATGAACCCCATGTAAGCCCCATAAGGTGTAGATCACGCATTGCTTTTTTTGCCTCGGAAGCATTAATAGTTATTCTTTGGAGAAATTCACCTTTTTGCTTTTCATTGTTTTGAATAATACTTTCGATGTCATTTATATTGCTATACATTGTAATTGCCTGTTGAGGGAGAACTCTTGGGTTATTAAACCCTGGCAATTCAAGAGTTTTTACCATTATATTTGGACTTCTTACATTTGCATTTTTACCAGCAATATTTGACCATTTCTTATCATTAAATGTATAAATAGTTATTTTACCATCTTTTGTTAGTACATTTTCAAATGCAAAAAACGCCGCTACATATGGGCTTTTAGTCCAATCTAACAAGGGGGTTGGATATCCATGGTGTTGAGCCAAATTTAGCAAAGCTCCTAATGAATTATCGTTGTTAACATTGTATGGGTGACTAGAAATAGAGTTTATATGATGTTCAAACTCCTTCATTTCTTTGTCTAAATAAGAGACTAAATCAGCATATCCTGTTCTATGAAAAGATGTCTGAAGTGGCCAACTTTTGGATTGTCCTCGGTATAAGAAATCATCATTTTGTGATGATGCAAAATTTTTAAATTCTTCCCAAGTCATATGTTTTGACGGAGCTGTACTTGACTTTTTAGCAGTTTTAATTAGTTTTAAACTTTCATTCCTATCAACATGTGATTGGTATTTAAAATTTGTGTTAATCCTAAACTCTTTATCATTGATTAATTCCCCTAGAAAAGTCGATTTTTCAGGAAGTTCTGTGTCAGTTATTTCAAGCAATTTGGCTGTTTCTTCTCTGTTTAATTCATTTCCATCTATATGGTGTATAGATTGAATACGAATTTCGCCTTGAACTTTAGATGAACTAGTTAATTGCCCCTCAAATATTGACCAAAGCCAAAAAGAATGCTCAATATTGTTAACCTCGATTGTTTCTAACTCAGATACTCTACCTAGTATTTTATCTCCATCCACATTAATATTTGCAATAACTCGAGAACCCGAATCTGACTTTCCTAGCCATTGACCTCTAAATAATTGATTCATCCCTTCATCTAATATATTCATGTATTTCATCTAGATAACTAATTTATTGTTAGCCTTATGATAGAGCAATTTCAATTATCTGAACACCATAACATGCTAACTCTTTATCTAGTTTATAAATTATTAAATTTGTATAACGTTGATCTTTTTGTCGCGGTGGCGACGACACCCAAAGGGGACTAAACGCCGAACGGGCATTCATGCCCTACATCGCTTTGTTCATCATCAGGACAATATGCTCCTGCATTGTCTAATAAGCTGCATCCATGCAGCGTCATGATGAATATATGTGAATATTGCCTTTCATTTCGGCACTTGATTCAAGCAGACTTGGTGCGTGTTGATAGGGTAGGTGATTGAAGAAAAAATGGGGTCAAAGTAAAATTAATTGGTATGCATTTCACTTATATATTGTCGCGGTGGCGACTACACCCAAAGGGGGCTTAACGCCGAGCCCCCTTTGGAATCCCCCGACGCTGCTAATCAAATGTCATCCTCCATTCAAGGCAATATATTCGACGTAACAGTAATGAAGGCACATCCATGTGCCACATTACTTTGGCCATCATCCTGATGGCAATACGTGAATATTGCCTTTTATTACGGCACTTGATTCAAGCAGACTAGGTGCGCGTTGAGAGGTTAGGGGATTAATGTGTTGGTTTATGTTTTTGGATGTTCAAAAAACTAATCTGTTTCGGTTGTTAACCTAACTTAACCAAACACTCAAATTCCCATCTCAGTGAATGAATCGCTATTTTGTAAAGTGTCAGTCAAGCTGAGCCATGACGTCACATGGGTGTGACTTATTAGATAATGCAGGAGCTTATTGTCCTGATGGCGAAGACAGCCGCTTTCATGGACGACTTTGATTTATAAATAACGCAGGTATTGACTGTAAACTCAAAATGGCTATTTATGTTTTCACTGAGCTGGGCGCCGCAGGGGTTCCAAGGGGAAGCGCGGCGGTACGTCGCCCCTTGGGTGCTGTCGCCACCGCGACGCCAAGCAGATAATCCAACTTTAATCCTTCATTAAAACACTAAAGTGATCGTTAGCAGGTATTGGCTGTAAATTCAAAATGGCTATTTATGTTTATCACTGAGTAGGGACTCCGCTGGATTCCAAGGACAAAGGTAAGAGTGGAGGCGGTTTCCTTTTCTGTACTGGCTGTTGTCGCCACCGCGATGCCAGACGGGAAAAACTCCAATCACTGAGGACTTTAAAGTTGAGGCAAAGCAGTTAAGGTGCCCCAAATTAGTTTGTCTATGATTTAAAATTTTAACCTTATCTAACATTATGTTAACTTGAGCTAAAAATAACGTTAATTATCTATCCTATGTTGTTCACACAAGATCTTTTCCCATCGGTGACCCCTTGGTTATTCTTAGTCATTACCTTGATTACTGCTTTTGTAAAACCTAAATTATGGCCATTTGGCTTAGTTTGTACTTTATTTAGCGGGTTGTTTCATAACGCAATAGACTTGGTTGGTCTTGGTGTTGTTACGCTTTTATTGGGCATGTCTTATTTTGCGAATAAGTTATCTACGGAGCCCTCAAGCAAGCCCTCAAACAATTTATGGAATCAGAGAGTTAAAACAGTCATTACAAGTTTAGTTATCATGAGCTGTATTGCCTTAGCAGCGCACTTATTGCCAGGGTTTAATAATCTACAAGTATTAAGCAATGTGGAAAAAAGCATTAACAGTATGCCATTCACACTGTATCTAAATTTTGATAAACCGATGATTCTATTTGTTCTTTTGCTGCTGTCTCCAGCACTGTTAATTAATAAAAAACCGATTACTTTGTTTAAAGCGCACAATAGGTCACGGTTAAGTGCCCTAGTAGTGCTAGTTTTTATTCTACTATTTAGCCTAGCCATTTTCTTCTCATTAATTAAATATGATCCACAATTACCCAACTGGTGGTGGTTGTTCGCGTTAAATAATTTGTTATTAACCTGTATTATTGAGGAAGTGTTTTTTAGAGGATTCATTCAGCAAAGACTTACAAGCCTAATAAACCCTTTAACAGGGATTATACTGACTAGCTTATTATTTGGTATTGCGCATTTTACAGGTGGCTTTCATTATGTGATCCTTGCTACCCTAGCTGGTTTTTTGTATGGCTTGGTTTATCTAAATACAGGTAAACTTTGGCATGCGATTTTGTTGCATTTTTGTTTTAATATGGTTCACTTAGCGTTATTTACTTATCCTTTACTTAAGAGTTAACTTAGGGAAGTAACTAAGCTTTACTCGTAGAGGCTTTAACTTCTTCAGTTATCGGTTTTTTATGTTGAAGTTTCACCAATGACTGATAACCCTTAGCGGTAACATTATGACCCGCTATATAGCAGTTGTAGCCGATGGTACAAAAGATACAAGGTAATAGTTTAAACGCTTTCTTTTCCACAATAGTTCTCCATTTTTACAATAATCTACCTATAAGACCGTGTTTACCTAATTAATATTTCTGTGGTGTTACTTAGATGAAATAACTATAGCTAAAACAGAAGCAAGTAAAGTTAATAATGTTATATTAATTTATGGTGAGGTAGAGACGTTGGAGAGTAAGTGAGATTATTGTTATCCCTTTGTTGTATATTTCTCGGTGGTTACAACAATACAGTCTTTGCTTTGTCAGTCGATCATGCGCTAAATTCGAATGTTCAGCTGCAAAATGCATTAATCAATCAAGCAGTAATAACATCTGGTGAAAATCGAATTGACTACCATTTTGCTTCCATTGAATTATTGATTGAGCAAGAGGTAGGCCGCATAGTTCTAACGCAAATTTACAAAAATATTGGTGTTAATATTACCATCAGTCCTTTACCGGGGAAGCGGGCACAATCTTCCGCCAATTTAGGTACTAAGGATGGTGAGATCATGCGTATTTGGACTTATGGTGAAGAAAATCTTAATACCATTAGAGTTCCAACCCCTTATTATTACCTCGAAACGATGCCCTTTGTATTGAAAGAATCTGATATTTTGATCGAACAACAACAAGATTTAGCTAAGTACCGGTTAACTAAAATCCGTGGTGTTAAGCATACAAATAATATAACCAAGGGACTAAGCGATATTTATGAAATGAGCTCAACAGAGGAAATGTTTAAGCTATTACTTAGTGGAAAAATTGATGTAGCTTTGACAAATACCCTTGACGGAAACCTTGCGCTTAAACGCCTTGGGTTAAGCAACATTATACCGATGAATAAACCATTAACACGGTTAACTCTTTATCACTATATCCATAAAAGTAATAAAGAGCTGGTTCCGCTTGTAGATCAAGAAATACAACGGATGAAAAATAATGGTGAGTTAGCCACACTCATTCAACAAGCTGAAAAAATTGTTATTGAACTAAATCAATAAGCAAAATTTCCTCATGATTTTTGAATTGGCTGATGAAAACTAAAATCGAATGGCGGGTAGTTATGATAGATAAATAGAGTGGGAAATAATGAGTTAATAGGTGTTAACGATATTTTCTAATCTACCATCATTTTTCATCGCCACTAGAATGTTTTCTATGTTTTCCTTTAAAAGCTCGGGAAAATTAAGAGAAAAACATAAGTTAATATCATAATCGGCAATAATATCGCCAATGTAGTGCAAGCTAAAATTATCACGAGGCAAAGCCATATTGTTAAGGTGATAATTCAGTCGACTATTCATTTCTGGAAACGCGACAGCTCGTCCCATCGCGATGATTTTTATCGCTGACTCATGGTCTTTTACATATATAATATCAAATTTGTCTTGCTCGATATAAGCGGTCAAACCAGGATAATCAAAGCCATGAATTAAGACGAGGCTTTTTCCAAATAGGTCGCTAATTTGACTGTATTGATTCGACTTTAAAGTTAAAAAACTGTGTTTTACTGTCATTATCGATGTTTTGGACAGTGATAATGATTGTTGTCCTGGCCAAGCCGCAGAGCCATAGGTTATCCATTTTACCTGTGGGTTCTTCATGTACTTAATCATGCGCTTAAATGGCAAAATATTGTGTGAAAAGTGTATGTTATGCTTTTCTATTGAATTAATTACTTCAGTAACAATACCGACTCTTTGGCTATTGTAAGTAGATATTTGAAAGGGTGAAGAGGATCCATCTGCAATAAAGTAGGTCACCTTATTGTCTGCCATACTCGAAAAGCTAACTACTAATATAATGAAATAAAAATTTATTTTCATAGGTTATTCGATTTATTACTGCCCTGTAATCTACTAATAATAGTATATAAAATAACAGCTTGCCATTTTAAGTTAATATCTGCGTTGATTAATTTCCTATGCTGATTGAGTTCTATGAAACAGGATGTAATATACGGATTAAAGCTTAATCTGTTTGCTTAACAACTTCCTGTATCTTCCTGCCTTCTTCAATTATCTGCTCTCGCATTTTAGCCAACTTTTCTAACATAAGTTGCTTTTCTTCAGGACTCATATTTTCATTATTGGCAATCTCTTCCATCAGCGCTTCAAGCTCTTCAAGTTTTTCTCTATCTACGCCTAATCGATTATCTAGTATATTTTGCAGCATCTCACTAAAACGGTTATCAATGGCTGCATTTTCTTTGGAATTACCATTATTATCAGTAGTTGATAGCTCGTTCTTAGCTAAAAGTGATCTGGCAGTTTGGGGTCTTACGTAGGTTGGTGCAATCTCTTTAATCTCATTACCCTTCATCATAGCTAAGGCTTTATCAGATAATGTTACGGTATCTTTTTCACCGGGAATGGGTTGAACGGGGAGGGTGGTTTTATCGACAGTTAACGCTAACGTATTAGTAGACTTGAGTTGCGCTACTTGTAGAGCATAATTGCTGTCGATCATCATAAAGAGTGTCCTTACTTTAATTATCATGCACTCTTAGAGTGTTGTACCACTCTAAAAGCACACATTGTGCCACAGTTGTAAAGCTTAGGTAATTAAGGTAAAGCATCGGATAATTGAGGAATGTAGGGATGAAATATATAAAACAATCGGAATCTAAGGCATATAAAGGGGGGGGAAATGACAAAGGCGAACACCTTTGTCATTTAAACGGCAAGTTATTGCCTAAGCATTGTCACGAAGGTTATTACTGTGGAAAACAGTGTTTCTCATCTAAAATGATGGGATCTCTCTGGATAAGGCTAGTGATTTTTCTTTGTTTAAAGCGACAGAGGTTATCATGGTTTTATTTTGCATATTTACCATGGGAATTTTATCTTTGTTTTCATTAAAGAATTTTTTATCTCGCACTTGGAAACGTTTCATCATAGCAGGTATTAATTCAGTTTCTGAGAACCAAAGTAATGCTGCGACTGGCAGTGAAACTAAAGCTCCTGCACCAAAAAATCCAAGACCCAAAACTCGCTTTGTTTTTGAACCGACATCTGCACTTTGGCCAAAAAGTGTTGATAATGCGAGCGAATATGCCTTAGTAGCTTCATCCAATGCTTCTTTTGACGTTTGTCCTGCACTGTAAAGAGACATGCTTTGTTTATAAGTATTCTGCAAATCGGCAATGTCACTGAATGGATCGACAATTTGTTTCCACAACTCTGGTTTGTTTAAAGGTAAATTTTGGGGAATATTTAATACGGGCATTTCAGCTAAAGATTCTTGCGGGGCAATGTTGATCTCCATGAATTCATCAAAGGCATGACTGTAACGGGTTTCAACTATAATATTTGCTTTATCAAGGGCACTAAAGTTACTTAAGCAAATACCAAAGTTATAGTGATAACCTTCACAAGATAGCCCAATGAGCTCTTGTATTTTTTGTCTGTCATTCTTAGTGTTTGCTACTGTTTTTAATACCGCATTCTCCCAACGAGTACGAGTTGCTTCCTTATCATGTTGATTCTGTGAAATATAGTTATCAAAGACATGAAGTAACTCATCGTTTGAAGTGTGGGATAAGCCGAGCTGCTCAGGTGATTTTTCATGTAGGCGCATCATAATGGTATCAAAACCATGACTAATATGTTTGTTAGGCCAAGCAATGAAGTTTTCTGTTCGATGAAGTTTAGGTTGCCACTTCCTCAGCATAGATTCTAAATCAGACCATTCATTATTATTTTTGAGGTGAGAAAAACTACTGACTCCTTTTTTATCCATGCTTTCTGGCATTGCTATAAGGTCATTATTTCGCGATAAAACTCGCACAAAATTAGACTCGATGAGTGCTTTTAAGGGGGAAGAGTCAGGGTTTAATAATGCATGCCTAGCGGCAGGTAGATTGAGTAAATATCCATCATTTATTAGCACTTTTTCACCTAATAGCGCTTTACGCATCAACATATTATTGAAATTTTCTAAATTCATTTCAATTTGCCAAGGGTAGCGTTGTACTAGGTCATCCGCGGTGCCGAGATAAGTATAATTTGCCAGTGTCATTATTCACTCCATTTTTTACTAAGCTTATATATTATCACAAGATATTTAAACAGATAATTAGCAATTACTGTTTTGTAAACCAACCATCCACATCAAAATTTCAGTGGATAGGCTTTTTCATATATGGAGTCGGTTATGAAGCGTTACCAGTCTTGTGCAAACACTGAACTATCCACTGCTTCATTTGCATCTCGTTTAATCCACCTGAAATACGATCAACCTCTTTACCTCGTTGAAAAAAGACCAAGGTAGGTAAACTACGAATATTTGCATCGGCAGAAATTTGTTGCGCTTGCTCTGTGTTTACTTTAGCAAACAGTATTGAGGGGGAAGCTTGAGCTACCTTATTATAGACTGGTGCCATACTTTGGCAGGGACCGCACCAGCTAGCCCAAAAATCAACAATCACAGGTAATTCATTTCGTTCTATAAAGGGGTAAAAAGTATTGCCCGTTAACTCTGTGGGTTTAGGTGAGTAAACCCCTTGTTGGCATTTACCACATTTACCTTTGTTGTAATCTTTACCGTCAGGGATTCGGTTAGTGGTAAAACAGTTAGCACAAACAATATTCATAATATTCCAACAATTGAATTTATATAATTTACGGTTGGCTAATGTTACCTGATTAGCTTTTAACAGTTAATAACTATCTTAAGTCAGCTATATCACTGTAACTATTACGTTAAAAAAATATAGCCAACTTGGCTAATTACTTAATATACCCTTGGAATATAGTGCGCAATAACTGCTTTTCTTATGTGATTGCAAAACATAACTCCTAACTTGCAACATCTACATTGCAAAATGAAAATTACACGATCATTTTTCACCATTGGAATTAAAAACATATAAAAATCAATGACCAATTTATCTACAATTATGGCATCTTTGATGCAGAGTTCATCAGTAGCAACGCAAAGTGCGGGGCCGTTGATTAAATTGAGGGTAGTCATATGCTAAACAAGTGCAATATGAGTAATAGACGAATGATTTTGTCAGCAGAGATGCTGAATGTTTACCAAAAAGATGCGAATAAAAATAGTAAAGATGAAGAGCAGGGGGCTGAACGAAAGAGACAACATTCTGATGCTTTATACGAGCATGATGATAACCCTATTTATGAGCTAGGCTATAACTAAGTGGCAGTAAAAGCTGTTATACCAATCCATCTAAAGAAGTGACCACTTAGAACGGCATTGGCGATATGAGAAA
>OJIR01000467.1_pt1 | contig 13073 bp, 10 predicted proteins | sample 1595711 | NCBI WGS metagenome assembly OJIR01 (sample SAMN05416846, study PRJEB24817) | seawater metagenome | isolation source: Sea water | place: Canada:Atlantic | collected 2013-07
GCTATGGTCATTAACTGTGCCGCGTTGTTGCATGTGGGTGGCCAACTTAGCACTGCTAGAGGGCCGCTAAGTCATTAGAAGTTAATACGCTACACTGTCTGTTTATTTGTAACGCTTTTAGTTGTTAGTGCTTCTATTTTTGAGCGCTTGTATGACATTTTGTAGCACTTGTATAGAAAGGGGCGCGTTAAGGTGCCTGAGATCATTTAGGGAAAGAGATGGCGAAACGAGACTATTACGAAATATTGGGTGTTAATAAGGGCGCCTCTGATGCTGATCTCAAGAAGGCTTATCGTCGTCTCGCGATGAAATTCCACCCTGACCGCAACAGTGACGACGCGAATGCCGAAGAGAAATTCAAGGAAGCCAATGAGGCCTATGAAGTGCTCAGCGATGCGCAAAAGCGCGGCGTTTATGATCAGTATGGTCACGCAGGATTAGATCAGCAAAGCCAAGGTGGCGGTGGCGGCGCCGGTAATTTTGGCGACATCTTCGGTGATGTGTTTGGCGACATTTTTGGCGGCCAGCGAGGCGGCGGTCGAAGCGGCCCGGCTCGTGGGTCCGACTTGCGTTATAACCTGCGCTTGAGTCTCGAGCAGGCGGTGAATGGCGATACAACAGAAATCAGTATTCCGGTTTTGGCGGGTTGCGATGTCTGCGACGGTTCCGGTGCTAAGGAAGGTACAACTGCATCTACCTGCCCTGACTGCAACGGCGCTGGCCAAATAAGAGTGTCTCAAGGATTCTTCTCTCTGCAACAAACCTGCCCGCGTTGTCGTGGTGCTGGTCGTGTCATCACTGATCCTTGCCGTTCCTGTAGTGGCGCGGGCCGGGTTGAGCGGCGTAAAAAGCTCTCAGTCAAAATTCCTGCAGGCGTTGATACCGGCGATAGAATCCGTTTATCTGGCGAAGGAGAGGCGGGTCCGAATAATGGCCCGGCTGGAGATTTATACGTACAGATAGATGTCACTGACCACGCCATATTCCAGCGCGAAGGCAAACACCTTTATTGTGAAGTGCCCATTTCTTTTGTAGATGCCGCTCTGGGTGGTGAGTTAGACGTACCCACCTTAGATGGTCGGGTAAAACTTAAGGTGCCTGCTGAAACACAAACCGGCAAAGTTTTCCGCTTGCGTGGTAAGGGTGTGACCCAGGTGCGTAGTACGGGTGTCGGTGACCTACTGTGCAAGGTTGTATTAGAGACGCCTGTGAAATTGACCGATGAGCAGCGCAAGCTGTTGGAAGAATTTAAAGCCTCATTGGGCGCCAGTACAAAGCACTCGCCGCGCGAGAAAAGCTGGTTCGATGGTGTGAAAAATTTCTTTGACGGTCTTAAGTCCTAGCCTAACCTGCTAGGCAATAGACACAGATTCTTTTTCTGGTAGTGGAGTTCGAATGATTCGAGTAGCTGTAGCCGGATGCGCTGGACGCATGGGCAAAACATTAGTGCAAGCCATTGAAGAGGCGCCACAGCTTAGCTTGGGGGCCGCCTTCGAGCACCCGGGCCATTCTTTTCTCGGCGCTGACGCCGGCGCGCTCGCAGGCATTGGCGATAAAGGCATCGTCATTAGCGCAGACCCAGAGTCGCAGATTGATGCCTTTGATGTGGTGATAGATTTCACTATTCCTGAGGCAACCCTTGGCTTAGCAGATATTTGTGCGCGCCATAATAAGTCTATGGTGATTGGCACCACGGGTCTGACGGCTGAGCAGCTCGGTCAGCTGGAGCAGTTTGCTAAACACACGCCGCTGTTTATTTCCCCAAACATGAGCGTTGGCGTAAACCTTTCTCTACGTCTTATTGAGCTTGCTGCCAAGGCTCTGGGCGATGACGTAGATGTTGAAGTTATTGAAGCCCATCACCGCCATAAAGTAGATGCGCCTTCAGGCACAGCCTTGCGTATTGGTCAGGTGCTTGCTAATGCATTGGGCCGAGACCTTGATGAAAATGCAATTTATGGTCGCCAAGGTATTACGGGTGCGCGAGATTCTAAGACAATCGGCTTTTCTACCATTCGCGGTGGAGATATTGTAGGTGAGCACACGGTGATGTTCGCCGGTGAAGGCGAGCGCTTGGAAATTACCCACCGGGCCCATAGCCGCAGCAATTTTGCTCAAGGTGCTTTGCGGGCTGTAGGGTTTGTGCATGGCAAAGCGCCCGGATTGTATAACATGCAAGACTTATTGGGCCTGTAACTCGGGCGTAATTTTTGCTGCATTTTTCGCGATGTCTGCGTACAATGCTGCTCCAGTCCGCACACTCCATTTTCAGTGAAGACTATAGGCCACATTGTGCCTATTGCAGGTTTCGCTTGGGCGCTAAAAACAACTTTTACAGACAAAGTTGAGCCCTCAGAGTCGAGCTTAGATGCAATATCGTCTTATTGGAGTGCTTGCGAGATAGGTGCGAGATGTAGCCCTAAGTTGTTTTCTAGTGAATTGGTGATCGATCGTTAAAGGTCTACCAATAAGCGAATCAGGAGACTGCTTGGAGAATCCTCGTAGGTGATTAGCTCAAATTAAGGAAAGTTGTTGATACCGGCTTTATTAGCGCTAGAAGACGGTAGTATTTTCCGCGGCCAATCAATTGGTGCGCAGGGTACTACTGTTGGTGAAGTGGTCTTCAACACTGCGATGACAGGCTATCAGGAAATTCTGACAGACCCCTCTTATCGTCGTCAGATCATTACCCTCACATATCCACAAATTGGCAATACCGGAGTAACCGAAGAGGACGCTGAGTCTGATCGCATCTGGGCAGCTGGTTTAGTTATTCGTCAAACGCCCAAGCGCGTCAGTAGCTGGCGTCAGCGTGGCTCACTGCAAGATTATCTAGTTGAGCAAAATACCATTGCCATTGCCGGTGTAGATACTCGGCGACTAACACGAGTCATTCGTGAAAAAGGCGCCTTGGCGGGTTGTATTTTGGCTGGGCCTGAAGCTGCCACTGAAGAAGGCTTAAATAAAGCTTTGAGTGAAGCGCGTGGTTTTGCTGGGCTACAAGGCATGGATTTGGCGCAAGAGGTTTCTGGCGAGACACGTCCTTGGACGCAAACGCCTTGGGATTTAACTACAGGCTATGGCACGTTCTCTGCCGCAGATGCAGCAAAGACTTTTCGCGTTGTTGCTTTTGATTTCGGCGTGAAGCGCAATATTTTGCGCATATTGGCCGGTAAAAACTGTGACCTTACAGTGGTGCCAGCGCAAACGACTGCTGAAGAGGTAATGGCGTTGAATCCAGACGGCATTTTCCTCTCGAACGGTCCCGGAGATCCAGAGCCCTGTGATTACGCAATTACCGCAATTCAAAGTTTGCTGAAAACCGGCATACCTATTTTTGGTATTTGTTTGGGCCACCAGCTTTTAGCTCTGGCCAGTGGTGCTAAGACAATGAAAATGTCTCATGGACATCACGGCGCCAACCATCCGGTACAAGATCTAAGCTCTGGTGTTGTCATGATTACCAGCCAGAACCACGGTTTCGCTGTAGATGAAGCTAGCCTGCCGGAGAATTTGACGTGTACACACAAGTCATTGTTTGACGGCACCGTACAGGGCGTCAGTAGAACAGATGTGCCTGCGTTTGGTTTTCAAGGTCACCCCGAAGCAAGTCCTGGACCGCAGGATTGTGAATATCTATTTGATCAGTTCATTGAGTTGATGACTGAAAACACGTCTAAAGGGGTATAAGGTGCCGAAGCGAACCGACATCAAATCTGTCCTCATTCTCGGTGCGGGGCCTATTGTTATTGGTCAAGCCTGTGAGTTTGACTACTCCGGTGCTCAAGCGTGTAAAGCGCTAAAAGATGAGGGTTACCGCGTTGTATTGGTGAACTCCAATCCAGCAACCATTATGACCGACCCCGCCATGGCTGACGCCACTTATGTGGAACCGGTTGAGTGGACTACGGTTGCCAAAATTATCGAGCGCGAGCGTCCAGACGCACTTTTGCCCACCATGGGCGGGCAAACCGCGTTGAACTGCGCGCTAGATTTAGTGCGCGAAGGTGTGCTGGAGGAATTTTCTGTTGAACTGATTGGCGCCAGCCAAGATGCCATTGATAAGGCAGAAGACCGAGAGCGCTTTGATCGCGCCATGAAATCTATCGGCCTTTCTACGCCTAGGTCTGCCATTGCTCACAGCATGGAAGAGGCTATTCAAGTGCAAAGCCAGTTAGGTTTTCCGTGTGTTATTCGTCCATCATTTACTATGGGCGGCAGCGGCGGTGGTATTGCCTACAACCGCGAAGAGTTTGAAGAAATTTGTACTCGCGGCCTGGATCTTTCTCCAACCTCTGAATTGTTGATTGACGAGTCTTTGTTGGGCTGGAAAGAGTTCGAGATGGAGGTGGTGCGGGACAATAAAGATAACTGCATCATTGTTTGTTCTATTGAGAACTTTGACCCAATGGGCGTGCACACAGGCGACAGTATAACGGTTGCGCCAGCGCAAACGCTGACTGATAAAGAGTATCAACTGCTTCGCAACGCATCTATTGATGTGCTGCGAGAAATTGGCGTCGATACGGGTGGTTCAAATGTTCAGTTTGGCATTAACCCAGAAGATGGCCGTATTGTTGTTATTGAGATGAACCCTCGTGTTTCTCGCTCTTCAGCTCTTGCCTCCAAAGCCACAGGGTTCCCAATTGCCAAGATCGCAGCCAAGTTGGCTGTGGGATATACCTTAGATGAATTGGGTAATGATATTACCGGTGGTGTCACCCCGGCATCTTTTGAGCCAAGTATCGACTATGTTGTAACTAAGATCCCTCGTTTCACCTTCGAAAAATTCCCAATGGCTGATGCGCGATTGACCACCCAGATGAAGTCTGTGGGTGAAGTCATGGCGATAGGGCGAACTTTTCAAGAGTCGCTACAAAAAGCCATGCGCGGACTTGAGATCGGCATGGTGGGTTTTGATCCGATTATTGATCAAAGCGATCCTGAGTGGCGTGGTGTACTCAAACGTGAGTTACGCAATCCAAGTTCCCACCGGCTTTGGTACGTGGCGGACGGATTTAGAACCGGCATGAGTATCGAAGACCTGTTTGAGTTGACCAAAATTGACCATTGGTTTTTGGCTGAAATTGAAGATCTGATTCTTGCCGAGGCAGAACTTACAACGCGTAGCGCCTCTAGCCTAACTAAAGATGAATGGTTGGTTGCTAAAACTAAGGGGTTTTCTGATCCACGCTTAGCGACACTGATGAACACCACAGAGAGCGAAGTGCGCGAAGCTCGACACGCTCATGGTGTTAAACCTGTTTATCGACGGGTAGATACCTGCGCCGCAGAGTTTCCGGCGAGCAGTGCTTATATGTATTCTACTTACGAGGAAGAGTGCGAGTCTCTGCCTACTGATAGGAAGAAGATTATGGTTCTAGGCGGCGGTCCAAACCGCATAGGCCAAGGTATTGAATTTGATTACTGCTGTGTTCACGCAGCCCTTGCCATGCGCGAAGACGGTTACGAAACCATTATGGTTAACTGTAATCCAGAGACAGTTTCTACCGACTATGATACGTCGGATAGGCTTTATTTCGAACCGCTTACTCTTGAAGATGTCTTGGCCATTGTTGAAGTTGAACAGCCTACCGGCGTTATTGTGCAGTTTGGCGGACAGACGCCGCTTAAATTGGCAGATGATCTAGCGCGCCTTGGGGTGCCAATTATAGGCACCAGTCCAGATGCGATTGACCGCGCTGAAGATAGGGAACGTTTCCAACAACTGGTTGTGAAGCTGGGCCTGCGTCAGCCATCAAACAGAGTGGCGTCCAATACCGAACAAGGTATCGAGCGCGCAGAAGAAATTGGTTACCCAATTATTGTTCGTCCTTCGTATGTATTGGGTGGCCGAGCCATGGAGCTTGTCTACAACCCTGAAGAACTCAGGCAGTACATGCAAAATGCGGTAGACGTTTCTAACGACTCGCCTGTTTTGTTGGACAGATTTCTTGATCAAGCCGTAGAGGTAGATGTGGACGCCATTTGTGATGGCGAAAATGTGGTCATTGGCGCGATCATGCAGCATATCGAACAAGCAGGCGTGCACTCGGGTGATTCAGCTTGTTCCCTGCCGCCTTATAACCTGCCCATGGATATTCAAAATCAGATTCGCGATCAGGTCAAAGCGCTGGCCATTGAGCTAGAAGTTGTGGGCTTGATGAATGTGCAGATGGCCGTTCAGGGTGAAGATATTTTTGTCATTGAGGTTAATCCACGCGCATCGCGAACAGTACCTTTCGTGTCTAAGTGTATCGGCGTTTCCTTGGCCAAAGTCGCCGCGCGCTGTATGGCCGGTGAGACACTTGCCAGCATTGGTTTGACTGAAGAAATTATTCCTACAGCTTTCCATGTTAAAGAGTCGGTTTTTCCGTTCAATAAGTTCATTGGCGTAGACCCTATTTTGGGACCAGAGATGAAATCTACTGGCGAGGTTATGGGCGTTGGCCTGACATTTGGTGAAGCCTTTTCCAAAGCATCCTTAGGTGCGGGCGAGCGCTTACCTACTGGTGGCCGAGCCTTCCTCAGCGTTAAAGATTCCGATAAGCCGGGTGTTGTAAAAGTGGCCAAAGATCTAATTGATCTGGGCTTTAACTTGGTGGCAACCACTGGAACCCTGCGAGTTTTAGAGGCAGCGAATGTTGAGTGCAGTCTGATACAAAAGGTTAATGAAGGTCGTCCAGACGTCTCCGATATGCTCAAGAACGAGCAGATCGATCTGATTATCAATACCACAGAAGGGCGGCAGTCTATTGCTCACTCAGCAATTATTCGTCGCTTGGCATTGCTTAACAAGGTGTGTTACACAACTACTTTAACCGGTGGCGAAGCATTTTGTATTGCGATTAGAGAGGGTATCGGCGAGCGAGTAACCAGTTTGCAGGACTTGCACCAAAACCTCTCCCAACAGGGGTAACTGATATGCCGATTCCAATGACCATTGAAGGCGCTGAGAGCTTGCGTGAGGAAGTAGCGCACAGAAAAACGGCGCTACGCCAAGAAATCACTCAGGCTATTGCTGAAGCTCGGGCGCATGGCGACCTAAAAGAAAACGCCGAATATCACGCAGCCCGTGAGCAACAAAGTTTTAATGAAGGTCGCATTCAAGAAATTGAAGGCAAGCTGGCGGATGCGCAAATAATTGATGTAAGCAAAATTCCTGCCACGGGTAAGGTGATTTTTGGTTCAACGGTGACCCTGATGGATACTGACTCAGAGGAAGTAAAGGTCTACCGCATTGTTGGCGAAGATGAAGCGAATCTGCGTGATGGCAAAATTTCCGTAATGTCGCCCATCGCTCGAGCCCTTATTGGCAAGTCGCTAGATGATGTCGTACTCGTCGCTACCCCAGGTGGTGATATGGAGTATGAGATTACCAATGTATCCCACGGTTAGGGTGCATTTGCGGTATGTGGCAGAGCTTGTTCTTCAGGGTACAAGCACCTTTGTGAAACGCCGTTGTTATTTGGGGAAAGCGCGGCTTTAGAAATCTTTTGCGTCCACGTAGCGACTGACATTAGAAAGTTTCGCATTTGCATTTGGGTTTTTGCGGTACAAAACGGCGATTTTGCCGATTTTTTGTAGGACCACTGACCCTGTTTTCTCCGCAAGCTCGTTAGCAATCTCTTGTCTCACTGCTCGGTCGTTGTCGAATACTTTGACTTTGATGAGTTCATGATCGTTAAGTGCTCTCTCAGTTTCTTCTGTTATGCCTTCTGAGAGCCCTCGCTCACTTACCGCGACCACAGGGTCAAGATGATGAGCAATGCCTCTAAGGGATTTTTTTTGTTGTGAACTCAGTTGGATATTTTTCATTCAGGTATTCTATAAGACTAGCCTCGCAGAGTATTGATAAAAAGCATGGTAAAACGCAGTAAATCTAGTGATCGTTGGCTTCAGCGCCAGCGCAAGGACCAGTTTGTCCGCCAAGCTCAAGGTGGCGGGCAAATTTCTCGTGCTCATTTCAAACTCGAGCAGCTTGATCAGCGCTATAAATTGGTCAAGCCGCATCTGAATGTTCTAGAGCTGGGTGCGGCCCCAGGTGGCTGGACAAACTATTTGGAAGAACGATTGGCTGGCGGTCTACTCATTGCCATCGACCCTCTGCCCATTACCAGTGGGGATAAGACCCACGTTATTGAGGGCTTTGCTGGTGAGCCAGAGGTTGATGAAGAGATAGAGCGAATTTTGGCCGGGCAGAAGCTCGACCTTGTTTTATCAGATATGGCCCCAAATATATCCGGAGTCAGAGCTGTCGACCAAGCCAGATCAATGGATTTAGCGGATGTTTCGCTAGACAGCTGCCACCGCTGGATGAATCAGCGTGGGTCTATGGCGATTAAGGCATTTCAGGGCGAAGGCTTAGATGCTTGGGTGAAGGATTTGAAAAAGGTCTTTAAACAAGTCCATATGACCAAACCCAAGGCTTCCAGGCCTGAATCTCGTGAGGTTTTTGTGGTGGCATTGGACTTTATGCCCGAATAAAGAACAGACGAGGAATGTCTAAGCTAAAAAAATAGATTTGCCGCCAATTTCACAAGCATTGGGGCAGACTAAGGCTTGAAATCACTTGTCAGTGAACCGAATAGGATGGGTTTGAGACAGGTTGTCGGTTTAAATATGACTATCGGCCAAGATTAATGCATAAAAGTGCTTATTCGGATGTCGCGTCCAACTATTAACAGAACGTGAGGTAAGTCCCGTGTCAGATATGGGAAAAAATATAGTACTTTGGCTGATCATCTTGGCTGTTTTGCTGACGGTGTTTAACAAATTTGATGTAGCGCCACAAACGCCAGAACTCAGTTACTCGGATTTTCTGCAGGACGTTGAGCAGGGCCAAATAAGTAGTGCCACTATTCAAGGTGACAAAATTTATGCCGAGGACACCTCGGGCAATAAGGTTACCGTTACTCGTTTATCCAGCGACTTGGTTTTGACCGATCGTCTGCGTGACGGTGGGGTGGACTTCAATGTGGCGCCGGAAGAGACGCAGGGTTTTTGGACCCAACTGCTGATTGCCAGCTTCCCAATACTGATTATCTTGGCTGTAGCAATGTTTTTTATGCGCCAGATGCAAGGCGGCGCTGGCGGACGTGGCGGTCCAATGTCTTTCGGTCGAAGTAAAGCCAAGCTACTGTCTGAAGATCAGATTAAGACAACTTTTGCTGATGTTGCCGGTGTAGATGAAGCGAAAGAAGACGTTCAAGAACTAGTGGAATTCCTCCGCGATCCGGGCAAGTTCCAGCGCTTAGGTGGACACATTCCTCGCGGTGTTTTGATGGTGGGCCAACCGGGTACCGGTAAAACCTTACTTGCAAAAGCCATTGCGGGAGAGGCGAAAGTGCCATTCTTCTCCATCTCAGGGTCGGATTTCGTTGAAATGTTTGTCGGCGTGGGCGCATCCCGTGTTCGTGACATGTTCGAACAAGCCAAGAAGCAGGCGCCTTGTATCATCTTTATCGATGAGATTGACGCCGTAGGCAGGCATCGCGGTGCTGGCGTAGGCGGCGGAAACGATGAGCGCGAACAAACTTTGAACCAACTGTTGGTAGAAATGGACGGTTTTGAAGGTAATGATGGCGTGATCGTTATTGCAGCGACTAACCGTCCTGATGTACTCGACCCCGCCTTATTACGTCCGGGTCGTTTCGACCGTCAGGTAGTCGTTGGGTTGCCCGATATTCGTGGTCGTGAACAAATAACCAAAGTACACATGCGTAAAGTGCCCGTAGCCGACGATGTGGATGCAAGCATTATAGCGCGCGGAACACCCGGGTTCTCTGGCGCTGATATTGCTAATTTAGTGAATGAGGCAGCGCTCTTTGCCGCAAGATCAGGCAAGCGATTAGTCGCGATGGAAGAGTTTGATAAGGCTAAAGACAAAATCATGATGGGTGCCGAGCGCAAATCTATGGTGATGTCGGAGCGCGAAAAGCGTAATACCGCCTACCATGAAGCAGGCCATGCAATAGTGGGTCGTCTAATGCCTGAGCATGATCCGGTTTACAAGGTATCGATTATTCCTCGTGGCCGCGCGCTGGGTGTGACTATGTTTTTGCCAGTGGAAGACCGCTACAGCCTAAGTCGTCAGGGGATTCGCTCGCAAATCGCCAGCCTGTTTGGTGGACGAATTGCTGAAGAAATGATTCTGGGTGCAGAGAATGTCACTACCGGTGCGTCTAACGATATTCAAAGAGCAACCTCGCTCGCACGAAGTATGGTTACAAAATGGGGCCTATCCGAGCGCATGGGACCATTGATGTATGACGAAGACGACGGTGAAGTTTTCTTAGGTATGTCGGCAGGTGGCAGTAACAAAAACCATTCGCCTGATACCGCAAGAGCGATAGATGAAGAAGTCCGAACGATCATCGACGGTTGTTACAGCGAAGCAGAAAGGTTGCTGACAGAGAACCTTGATAAGTTGCACGTAATGGCTGAATCTTTGGTGGAATTCGAAACGTTGTCGGCGGACCAGTTAGACGACATCATGGCGGGCGCGAAACCTCGTCATCCCAGTGATACACCTCCTCCGTCTGGAAAATCAGATCGTGGCGACACTCAGTCACCCATCGGTGGTCCAGCAGAAGAAAGCTAAAATGACGACACCGCGCTTCCTTCGCTGCGCGGAAAAACAGCTAGATTTACAGCACCCTCAGGTTATGGGGGTGCTGAATATCACCCCCGATTCTTTCTCCGATGGCGGCAATCTTTATGATGACGCCCAAATTCCTCTTGATAAAATTCTTGTTAATGCTCAGCGCATGATTGATGAAGGTGCTTCGGTATTGGACATCGGTGGAGAATCTAGTCGGCCCGGTGCACAGGCTGTTAATGTCGCAGAAGAAATTCGTCGGGTGCTGCCTGTGGTAGAAGCTCTGAAAGAGTTGGACTGCATTATTTCCGTGGACACACGCAACGGTGAAACCGCCAAAGCCGCCATCAACGCAGGCGCGCACATGATTAATGACATCAGCGCTGGAGCAGATTTGGGTGTGATGACAGCGGTAGCGAATTCTGATGTGGCCTATGCATTGATGCACATGCAGGGCATGCCAGAGACTATGCAAAATAATCCACGTTATGAACAAGTGGTGACTGAAGTTGCGCAGTTCCTTAGGCGTAGATATCAAAACTGCTTGAGCCAGGGCATTGCCGCTGAGCGGATGTTGGTCGACCCCGGTTTTGGTTTCGGTAAGTCTTTGCAGCATAATCTGCAGTTGTTAGCTCACATTGAAGCGTTGCGCGTAGACGACTGTCCGATCTTGGTGGGTATTTCCAGAAAGTCTATGCTTGGGCAAATAACCGGCCGCGATGTAGAAGATCGTTTAGCTGCCAGTGTTGCAGCCGCAGTCTTAGCCGTTCAAAATGGCGCCGATCTGGTGCGGGCTCACGACGTTAAAGAAACGGTGGACGGACTGAAGGTCTGGTTGTCGTTATCGACCGCCACCTGAATTACAGTCATTCAGCCGATAGACAGATCGGAAGATTGTTGGATGATGATCACGCCTAGTGCCTTAGGCGAGGAAAATTGATATTTGGCCGCGACCTTTTTGTCGTAGGGCTTAAAAGGAAAAAGTAGATGGGGCAGAAGTATTTTGGCACCGATGGCATTCGTGGTCGCGTAGGGACCTATCCCATCACCCCGGAATTTTGCTTGCGCCTCAGCTGGGCTGTGGGAAAGGTTTTCGCCGGGCAAGATCGGCGTGCCCGCGTCCTCATTGGTAAAGACACACGTATTTCTGGATATATGCTCGAGTCCGTCATCGAATCTGGGCTTTTATCTGCTGGCGCAGATGTCAGCTTGCTAGGCCCCATGCCCACCCCTGCCATTGCTTACCTCACGCGTACTTTAGGTGCAGATGCGGGCATTGTGATCAGTGCCTCGCATAACCCGTATTACGATAATGGCATCAAATTCTTCGATCGCCACGGCAGTAAGTTGAGTGACGAAGTTGAGCTAGAAATCGAAGCCGCATTAGATACGTTTATGGTCTGCGAAGATTCTGAAAGTTTGGGCCGAGCTTCGCGTATAACGGATGCTCCTGGTCGGTATGTAGAGTTTTGTAAGAGCTGTGTGAGTAGCGACTTCAGCTTGCGCGGCACGCGTATTGTTATTGATTGCGCCAATGGTGCCACCTACGGTGTTGCAGCAAAGGTGTTTGAGGAATTAGGCGCAGAAGTTGTTGTGATGTTCGCAGATCCTGATGGGTTCAACATTAATGACGATTGCGGTTCTACCCATCCTGAGAATTTGCAGCAGCGTGTTGTAGCTGAGGGTGCAGACCTGGGTATTGCTTTTGACGGCGATGGCGATCGACTGGTCATGGTAGACCACGAAGGCAGCCTCGTAGATGGTGATGAAATTATTTTTGGCATTGCTCAAAGCCGCAAGCTAAATAAAAAGCTCAAAGGCGGTGTCGTTGGCACGGTCATGAGTAACTTTGGCTTGGAAAAGGCGTTAGCTGACCTAGCCATACCCTTTCTTCGAGCCAACGTTGGCGACCGTCACGTTTTAGAGTTGATGAAAAAGAAAAAGTGGGTGATAGGTGGCGAGCCCTCCGGCCATATTTTGACTATGGATTTAACGACCACAGGGGATGCAATTGTCGCCGCTTTGCAGGTTTTAGTGTCGATGGGCAGCGGGGATGATCAACAAAGCCTGAAAGAGCTGGTGGCTGGTATGCACAAGGCGCCGCAGATTTTGCTCAACGTGGAAGTCGCATCGCCAGGATTGGTCGCGCAGAGCGATGAGATGCAGGTGGCTATAAATGATCAAAGTAAAGTATTGGAAGGCCGTGGCCGAGTATTAGTTCGAGCGTCTGGTACCGAGCCATTGTTGCGGGTCATGGTGGAAGGGGATGACGAGGCTGAGGTTAAACAGATTGCTCAGGGGCTGGTCCAGCAGGCAGTTGATGTGGTGTTGCCCAACGACAAATAACATCGTTTGTTGGCAATGGCTTGAACCAGCGCACCGAGTTCAAAACACCGCAAGGGCTACGCATATACCGCTGTAGCTAACCCTCCCGTTCCCGCTTGCTATCGCAAATGTTCAATAATCCGCCGGC
>OJIR01000469.1_pt1 | contig 13052 bp, 12 predicted proteins | sample 1595711 | NCBI WGS metagenome assembly OJIR01 (sample SAMN05416846, study PRJEB24817) | seawater metagenome | isolation source: Sea water | place: Canada:Atlantic | collected 2013-07
AGCTGGGAGGGTGATCTAAATAGAAAAGTGGTAGCGGCGTTTTTTGCCGCAGACGCCAGACAAGTCGAATAAATGAACAACCACCGCACACAATCCGTGGTCGCCACTGTAGATATTCCTGCTGGGAGGGTGATCTAAATAGTAAGGTGGTCGGGACGGCAGGATTTGAACAGTCGCCTCAAAGGCCTCCACAGAGAGGCCAGATAAATATCCTACTCATATATACCCCCAAAAGTACCCCCTGAACTATTTGGCACTTTCGTTCCTTCGCGCGTGCGGTGGTGGTTCTGCTCTCTCGTGTAGACCATCTTTCAGTCAATGACTAAATGCTTGGTGGTCATAGCGGTCTCTGGTTTGATTTGGTAAAAAAAGCTCGAGAGCTATCAACGCAAATGCTAAGCGCTGAGCAGGAAGGTTTCCATCTGCCCCTTACCCTTGATTTCGATGACGCCACGGCTTTCGACTGCATACCGCCCACCGATAAGCGCAGCCGTGTCTGAACTTAGATGAATACGGTTGGGAATGCCATGCGACTCCATCCGCGCCGCAGTATTCACTGCGTCGCCCCAGAGGTCGTAAATGAATTTTTTCTTGCCGATGACGCCTGCCACCAACGGCCCGGAGTGAATGCCAATGCGCATCATCGGCTGCACGCCACCAATCGGCGGCAATGATTGCATATAGCCCACCATGCGTCGGCCCATTTCGGCGATCTTAAAGGCATGCTCAGGATCTGCATTGGGCACACCGCTGGCGACCATATAGTTGTCACCAATCGTTTTAATTTTTTCCAATCCCAACTCTTCACTGTAGTCGTCAAAGGTGGTGAAAATCTGATTAAGAAAGTCGACTAGCCGCTCTGGACCCAGCACTTTGGAAAGCGGAGTAAACCCGACAATATCGCCAAACAGCACACTGCAAATCTCGTGTGAGTCGGCGATGACCTTTTCATTTGCGAGCTTACGCACGGCAATGGACTTGGGCAGGATATTCAGCAGCAGTTCCTCGTTGCGCTCAAGGGCCTCTTTGATCTCGCCGGTACGCGCCTCAATCAGTGCCACAACCTCGTCTGACATCCGCGTTATCGCAATACTCATTATTTCCGTGGAGGCTTGTTCCGCCGTTTCAAAGTCATCAGTATCGGTTAACTTCTTGATCTTCTCGATATCCGTATTCAGTAGGGTTTGCGCCTCACCTTCTAACTGTTCAGACAGTGATGACATTTTGTCGATAATAACCCCGTCTCGCTGTTTGCGCTTTTCCGACTGCTCGGCACGACTTTGCGTCATTTCCTTGAGGTGCCCGCGATAGGTTTCCAGCGACTCGGTAAGACGGCTTACCTCGTCTTTCTCTGAACTCAAGAAAGCGCGCTTGGGCATCTGCACATCCAACTCGCCCTTGGTAAGGGCGCCAAGGACTTCTATGGCCTTGGTTATGCCGCCAAAGGAGTAACTGGTAATCATGATAACTGCGCCCAAGATCAGGGCATAAACCGCAGCAAAGATAAGACTCGCATACAGGTCAGCTTCTGCGGTTTGAGCCACGGCTTCGCGTTCGTTACGAAGCACGACAATGCGAGATTCGTTGACCTTGGAGAAATCACTGAGCGCAACAGCAACCAAGGTGACGCCGATGTCTTTGTCGAGATACCCCCAGAACCCTTGCTCCAACAACGCCTCTTGGTTGTCTTCAATGGTGCTACCAAGCCGCTCTACCAAGGCGCTCATATCGCCCAACTCGGCATAGTCGTCGGCGGGGAAATAGTCATTCAGTTCAAGTGACTGCGCGCCGTGATTAAGTATGGCTTTGACCAAAAATTCGTATTCAAAGATTTCTATGGCGTCGGCCAAATTTTTACCAATGACTACCGTGCCGACCTTTTTTTGTTCGCTCATCACGTCCACCGCAAGGGTGTGATAGAAACCGGCTTTTTGCTCCTCTGTTGGCCCGACAATGGCAGCAACCCCGCGTTTGGTGCCAAGACTTAGGCCCGAGGAGCCTCGGCTGTCGCGGTAGCGGCCAGTCGCCGTAGAAACAAATTCCGGCGCTGCGTCCTCAGCACAAGGGTCGATCCCATAGTCCTCATATGCCGTGCCGCAATAGACCCCCTGCCCCTCGGCATTGAATGCCATAACAAAACTGATGTCGCCCCACTCCAGCGCTTCGGCAAAGTAGGCATCCATAAAATCTGTTGCCACCAATTCTCCATCTGCGGCGCGCAGCAGCACCCGCAGCCGGGCATTGGGATCATCGGTCTTTCCTGCAGAAGGATCTGCAGGGGGGTCGGCTTCCCAAATTTGCAGGTTCATCTCATCGCCAGTTTGCGGATGAAAGCGCCCGACGGATGCGTTATAAGAATCATTAAGCACCGTGCGCCAGGCCTGCTGGTAGAGGCTGGCACTCCTGGCAATAGACGAAGTTTCTTGCTGCAGCGATTGATGTGAGGATAGGAATAAAAAGATCAACGCGATGGCCGCATTACCGACTAAGGCCAGGGCGATAATTCGAGCTTTTACGGTCATCTAAACGCCCTCTAGCGCCGCTTCGGGTCGAAAACGAGGCGTACTGCCACGTCGTCTACCGTGATTGGTTTACCCTCAAAAGTAGGGGTTGCATAGCGCCAGGTTTTTACGTGCATGAGTGCAGCGCGCTCGAATACTCCGGGCGGTTCACTCTCTGCTACGAAGGGGTCCACTACTTTGCCCTCGGGGCTAATGCCAAATCTGACGATCACCTGACCCACATAACGATAACGCTTGGCCTTGGGCGGATAGCGCAACGGTCCGGATGCGACCAAATAGCACTCCACCTGCCGCACCGTACCAGCATCGTTGAAAACGCCGATATTGGTCGCCAACGTTTCTGTCGCATAGGCGCTATTGCCGCCGACGCCTAGGACTAAAACGACACAAAGCTTAAGCAAGGTGAGCCTATAGTTTGGCGACATTGTCTTGTCTTTAGTTGCCTGTTGAGATGCCACAGCTACGAATTAGCGCGAAAACTGATAAGAGGCGCGTAAGTAAATTGTTCGGCCAAAAACATCGTAGAGGTTGGGATACGTGTTCGCTTCGGAGCGATTGCTACCCAGAACCGGCGGCTTTTCATCTAGCAGATTACGCACGCCACCCACGTAGGTGATGCCATTGAGCATCTCATAGGTCGCCCCAAGCTCCAACGAGTTGTACGAGCCGATAGACTCAACCAAGTGCTCAATGTCAGGGTCACCGTCTTCAACAGACGACAAATGTCGCCATGTCAGTTGCAGGGAATAAACATCTCGAGACCAATACAAAGTGGCCCTGTGCTTGAGGTCTGTTACTGGCCGTCGACAGGCGTCACCGCCCAAGGCAACATTAAACTTACCCGCACAAGAAGCGCTCAAATTGGTGCCATCGACAACATAGTCTTTGTCGAGAATAAAGCTCGCCACATAGGTGGCATCGACGACACCGCCGAAAAAGTCAGAACTTTTGTTGATGGAAAGATCGAAGCCGCTAATCGAGTGGGTCGCGATGTTTTTTAGGCCCGCATTAACGCGAGTCATAACACCTGCGCCGTCGCGCTCTACCGATGAACAAAAACCATTTACCAACACCGACGACTCACCGGGGAAGTAACAGTTAGCGACTTGTTGACGGGCGTTGCCAGGTAAGCGCGCCATGTAGTCCTCAATCTCGATATCGAAATAGTCGATACTCGCTGATAGCCCCTCGATACTGTACGGGGTCCAGACCAACCCCGCGGAAAAAGTATTGCCGGTTTCCTCGGTAACGGTTTCATTACCACCGTAATAGCCTTGTATGCCGGCAGCGCTGACGTTCAAGGCCGCGCTACCAATTTGATCCGCTGGGACTCCGGTGGCCAAACAGCGAGCCCGCAGGCCAGCTGAGCCGTTGAATACCACTGCGGAGCAAGGGTCGAAAAACGTGGGTGGCGTTAAAGTGTCCTGATCACCAAAGTCCAGATACAGGTCATTGATGCTTGGAGCTCTTACCGCCTGGTTAAAACTGAAGCGCAACTGCACATCCTCGATAGGGAACCACGACAAAGCGGCTTTCCAGCTTGTTGTGCCGCCGACGGTGTCATGATCCGTATAGCGTGCAGCTAACTCCATTTCCACGAAGGAAGCCCACGGTAGATCTTGCAGCAGCGGCACGATCAGCTCAGCAAAGACAGACTTTCGCTCCAGCTCGCGGTCAACAGGACCCGGAAGGAACCCAAAATATGCCAACTCGTCGGCTGCAACGCGCTCGTCTACGGTGAACGTCTGCTCGCGGTACAAATACTCAACGCCAAGGGCGACGCCGAGAGGACCCGCTCCGCCCGGCATTTCAAAAAAGTCAGCCGTATTTCCGGTCAGCACAGAATTGAACGTCAGCAGCTTAGAACTGTTGTTCATATCAATGTTCGTCCGCACGAAATCTTGTGCCGCTTGGGATATGTTGTTGGGCCCGTATATGTTGAGTGGCACACAGCCGTTCGACGAGTTCATGCAAGTCTGCCCTGCAGGGTCAAACGGGTTCAGCAGCAGCGACTGCCGAAGTCTAGAAATGTCGATTGCCGGGTCAACCAGCCAATCCAGTTCAATCTCGCCGTAGTTGATGTACGAGTCGACACTCCACATATCCCCTAAGTCGAAGGACACGCCAATTTCAAATTGGCTTAATGCATACTCTTGGTCCCAACTGGTCGACCCTAGCTCGTCGACCACTCGACCAATGAAAACATTGGCAATATCGGGTACGCCGTTGCCATTGAAGTCGAAATTGCCACCAGCATTAGCAAACTGGAAAACCGGGTTGGTCAACATGGTAGATTTGGCGCTATTAGACAAGAAAGGATTGGCCTCAAAAGTAATTTGCGCTGGCCCGTTAAGCGTAAACCAGCCAAAGGCCGCAGGCGGCTGCCGGCGTTCGAGTTTGCTGTTTGCGAGATGCACCTGCGCCCTCACCTCGAAGCCATCACCCTGCCAGTAGGTCTTGCCAAAAATAACACCCCTTTCCTGTGGAAGCTGCAGCATTACGTCTTGAGCTTGGTTGTAACCCTGCTCGGCTGCGGAGAACAACAACAGGTCCCCTTGGGATGAGAACTGATAATCTGGCCCATTGCCGAAAGAGCCAATGACACCAGACGTGTTGACCGGCCACAGATCGGGGGCAAACCCTGTGGGATTACCAGAGGCATCGTAGGCGTCGACGTTGAGGCTCTTGGAAAAATCGCGGTCTTGATAACCCAGCGAACGCCTTTTACTTAAGTCCACATGGACCATCACATGGCCGCGATCTGAGCCAAAGTAGGTGCCCCAGGTACCTGCGACATTATGAATTTGCGCGTCGCCGCGTCCAGTTGACTCGGTCGCGGCATTTATCTCGAAGCCATCGACATTTGACTTGGTGATGAGATTGATGACGCCGGCCATCGCATCAGAGCCATACGTTGTCGAGGCTCCCCCGGTAAGGATTTCGACACGCTCAATAATGCCGGGGGGAATCAGATTCAGGTCGACGGTGCCACCATCAGCAAAAGAAGGCACGATGCGTTTGCCATCCAACAAGGTCAGAGTGCGGTTTTCGCCAAGTCCTCTCAGGTCTGCTGTGGCCCAGCCAAAACCGAAGGTACTGGTGCGGTCACTGCCTGCCAAAATTTGCGGCATGGTATTGAGCAGCGACTCAAGGTTGACCGTGCTAGTGATTTCGAACTGCTCGCTATCCACTGTGGTAATCGGCGCGTTGCTCACATAGTTGCCGCGTGGTAGCAGCGAACCGGTTACGAAAACCTCCTCAATGACTGGTAGCGGTGCCACGGCGGGTGGGCTGCCTTGGGCCGCCTCACTTACTGGTTCTGTTATTAACTGTTCGGCTGACTCCGCCGCTTGAGCCAACAGATGTGGTGACAGGGCCATTCCGGCAGCAGTCATCCCAAAACAGATACTCAATCGGATGGCACCTCGCAGTAGCCACGGTTGGAAAATTGGCACTTCCTCTCCTCGATTTTCTTATTATTTTTATTTTGATAGAGGTACTCCCAACATTTTTACAACACTTACTAAAAAATTTCAACCCAGAAACCAACCTTCAACACTCGTAAATTTGCGGGATAGTAGAAACTTCCGTTAATTTTCAACTGGACAGCAGCGAGCCTTCTCAACAAGCTGAGCTAAAAACCTGCTCGCTTCAATCATAAGCGAGTCTGCTTTCTTCATCTCAAGCTTTTCTTAAATGTTTTATTATTGATAATCTAAACAGGACGGCTTAGCCTGTAAAATCTCTTCGAATAAAAATTAAAAAAAGGGATGTCACGATGCAAACTGTTTTGATTACCGGCTCAAGTACAGGTATTGGACTGGCCACCGCGAAATATTTTGCGCAGCGCGATTACAGAGTAATTGCCACAGCCCGATCGCCTGAAAACTCTGAGGGCCTACAAGAACTTAATCAAACGTTCAGCAACTTAAGTTTACAGACCCTAGATGTTTGCAGCCAAACGTCGGTAGATTCAGTCATCGCACAAACCAATACAAAATATGGCAGCATTCAAATTTTAGTAAACAATGCAGGGATAGGCGGCTCTGGGTCCATGGAAAACGCCTCGCTAGATAATGCCAGGGAGATCATGGAAACCAATTATTTTGGAGCTCTGCGTATGATGAAAGCTGTGTTACCCACAATGCGAGAAGCTCGAGAAGGCTCTATCGTTAACGTATCTTCGCAAGCGGGCAGAAGACCTTTTTTTTTGATGGGCCATTATTGTGCAAGCAAGTATGCACTTAATGCTGCGAGCGAAGCGCTAGCGCATGAGGTAGCCGGTTTTGGTATTAGAGTTGCGATTATTGAGCCCGGCACGGTTGTCACGCCGATATTTTCTAAGGGCTCGCCCGCTTCCGACGACGAAATTCACTACGCCAAATTTCAATCAAGGATGGTCCGACAAGTCGGCAAAGGCCTAGAGGAACTGGGCTGCCAGCCAGAGATCATCGCTAAATGCATTGAAGATTCGGTCATCACGGATCAGCCTAAGTTACATTATCTGGTCGCAGACGACGCCTTAGACAACGTTAACATTTATACCAAATACGGTCCTGAGGTTTGGGTTGAAGACGGAAAAATAGAAAGTGATGAGGAGTATTTTACGCTAATGAAGGAGCGTTACGGATACGAAATTGGGTAACATTTACTTCAGTATAAAATCAAAGCGCAAACTGCATTGCCTTAACCTCTTGCCCAGAGTGGTCTTGGCTTTGAAAGCACGCACAAACCGATCGCCTCATGCGAAGAAGCCAAATTGATTGATTTCGTCATTTTTGCGAACCATACGCGCCTCACTTTCGTAGGTTCGTAAGTCATTCGTACGAAGCGCCTCCACCCTTACCTACGCGCACCCAGCGCGTTCGTAAGTAAACACTGGGGGTATGGGGGTATATTACCTACGCAACTTACTTCGCCTTTTCCCTGCAGTTTTTCCAATACTTCGTAGGTTCCATATTAAGCATCGCTAAGCCTAAAACAGTTTTTGTAATTGCGATTTGCATCTTTTTCACGAACCTTAACGATCCGCTTTTCGCGCTGAAGCAAAGTCAGCGCCCGTTCGAATCTCGCCTTGCCCGATTTTTTATTGAAGGAGTCTGGAAATTCTTGATAAGTCTTCAGTTGATGTAACGTGGTGCGTGCACCGCCTTGAGCCGCAGTTATGTCATCTCCCGATGAGATTACGACTTCAATTAATCCTAACAAAGTATCTGCATCTTCTTCGAGTTGAAGCTCTTCCATTGCACTTTGAGCTGCGCGATCCATCGAGATAGGTTTCAGCAAGCCTTCCAAGAACCAAGTCAGTCGAATAGGCACTTCCATCCTGGCGCCGAGGTTAGACTTCTCCTGATGCAGTTCCACGCAACCATCCACAACAATCAAGGCCAAGCGCGATCGGCTAGAGTTGTGCCACGCAGTGCTCCCGGAGTAATTGTTACCAACAGCCCCTCCCCTTGCCGCTTGCTTATCGATGTGGGCCAACAAAAGAACTGCCTGATTATTTTTCGCCGCCATTCCGCCTAGCATTCCCTTCACGAAGGCACGAACTTCACTACGATCATTTTCATTCCCGGCGAATCCGTCAGATGAGTTATCAATCATCACAACATCATAGTCACTGGCTATTTCTGCCAATCGATCCATCGCTGGCGTTCGACGCATTGACCGCACACCGTCTTGTAAGCGCGCCGCAGCCAACGAATGACCTTCGTCTGTTCCATCTAGCACCTTTAGATTTTCGCCAAGCTCTATATCAAAAGCCTCAACAATTTTGGCAAGGCGGTATTTGATTAGATCCCCGTCGTCCTCAAGGGACACAAACAATACTTTGCCGGGCGAAATCTCTAGGCCTCCCCAGTCAAGTCCATGGGCGATATGTGCAGCCCAAGTAAGTGCCAATAATGATTTACCGGCACCACCGTGGCCTCCCAAAAGAGTCACATGCTTGCGTGGCATTAAGCCTTCAATAATCCACTGGGGAGGCGCTAGATTTGCGTTCTTTAAATCACTTAGATCAACTGCCTTTGTGAAAGGGCTTAAGGGAATTTCAAAGGAATCCAACGCCGCTGCTTTTTGATCGTAGTCATCGGGAGACATTTGCTTCCCCCGTTATTTTATATATTCGACTCCACGCGCCCTCCAAGCGATTGCGATCTTGCTCCGAGAGCTCTTTGCCGTGGTAAAGCATGTCCGCAACTAAATAAACGACATTGGCTTCAGTAGCTAAAAGCGCAAGCAGATCCCTGTGGCTTAATCGGGGTCCAGCCTGATAACGTTGTTGTGACTCACCAACTCGAAACAAATCCCGCAACTCAAGACCTACGGACGCGCAAACTTCTGCAGCACTACACCCTGCAAAGCAATAAACCAGCACCCGCCCCCCATCTACTTCTTTGATGGAAAGCGAAGGGCTTTTATCTTCATGTGCAGGACAGCATGCGAGATACTGCCCATCCGAACGCTCGGTCACTCGATCGAGCCGCGAAAGCAGCTTATCGACAGGCCTCACACCTCACCTCCGAAGGCATCTAAATGCCCAGTTTTTGCGGGTTTTTGGACAGAATTAGCTTGATACGGGCGAAAGGCATGCAATGGGCAAGCCTTGCTAGAACACGTCCGAATTAACTCCCTAAAACCGCTTTCTGTTTGCACATCGGTGCAGCCCATACACTCCGCACATTTAGCGCGTATGGCATTGCTGCGACTGGGATTAGAGCGAAACTTTTGAACCGGATTGATCTCAGGCATGTTTAATCTCTCCAACTTCGGTAGAGGGATACCGTCTTTGCTTCACTTGAAAAATTAACATGATTGCCCGCCTCGGGGTCGACGGGCTTGCTCTATCTTAGAGTCTACCCATGCATCAATCTCAGCCTCAATCCATCCAATGGCACGTTCGCCAATCGAAATAGATGCAGGGAAAGTGCCTTCTGACATAGCGTGATAAAGACGAGACCTGGAAAGGCCGGTGCGGGCAGTGACTTCGGGAAAGCGTAAGATCTTATTAGGCATTTTAAATGCTCCTTATGATTTGTAAGAAGCAGAGTGCATTTTTCGTGTTCATTACAGCAGGCAAAAACAGGCCGGGAGTTATTGCCTAGCCTTTCAACCCTTGTTTGTGATAGACCTCAGCAGCTCTATCTGGGGTTGAGTAAATGTGCTTGGATCAAGAAGGTGCTCGGTCAAAAGAAGGCCAACAGCCCATTTTTTATTCTTACGGTAGATTTTTTGGACCACAGAATCTTCTCTGCATATATGATCAGCGACGTTACCGGAGGCTTCCTGCACGCTCATGCCATCCAGCATCAAAAGCAGCACTTTTTTTGCAATACCTGCTCGTTCCTCTGCATCTCTACTTGGCCTTCCGGTCGGTAAAGACAGGCCAATTAAAGCGCCCAAGGATTTGTCTTTGGCTATCGCTTGCTGAATGGCCCTGCATAGCGCGTCTACTAGCGCCTCGCTAAGTTCATTTTTATTCTGCAGATCTTTAGCAAACTGCAGCCAAACCTCTCGCGCTCGATGCAAAGTAACTGGATCCATAGGATCCTCTGACGCTTTCTCCCCAGCGCCCATTCGCTCAAGCAGTACCGAACCAAAGTGTTGCATATCTGCATGAGACGCAGTCCTGTCGCCCTCGCTGGCAGAGAAGTCATCATGGTTAGACATCGTTCATAGTTCTCCGTAGTGTTTACAGGATCTTATAAAGAAGTCGTTTTGATTGCATCATCGAACGATACGCTTGTACGCTAAAAATCCGTACGTCGTTTCAACTTATCCAAGTAATCCGCCCAACGCTGCATCATCTCTACCCTTTCATCCATATGCTTCGTGCGATTATAAGCCCGTCCCAGGGGATCTTTCACTGCGTGAGCCAACTGGTGCTCAATATAATCAACGCGATACTTAAGCTCCTCATCCAGCAGCGTGCGGGCCATAGCCCTGAAGCCATGCGGCGTTATCTGCTCATTGGTGTAACCAAGCGACCGTAGCGCAGTACGAACACCATTATCGCTGAGCGGCCTGCCCCCTTTGCGAGCGGATGGAAAGACATAATCACCACGCCCAGTTAGGGGATGTATCTGCCTTAGCACGTCCAAACACTGAGTGGCCAAGGGAACGATATGCGGCTGGCGCATTTTCATTTTTTCAGCAGGTATTTCCCAACGCGCGGTTTCCCAATCAAGTTCCTTCCACTCCATCGTCCTTAGCTCGCCAGGGCGAACGAATAAAAGCGGTGAAAGCTGAAGAGCTGACTTAACAATAAGTGATCCTGAATAAGCTTCAATGCTGCGAAGAAGCTGCCCAATCTCTGAGGGGTCGAGAAGTGTGGCCGCATGTTTAACAGAGCGTGGTTTTAAGGCGCCAGTAAGATCTGCCGCTATGTCGCGATCAGCACGACCAGTCGCTACCGCATAGCGCATAACCTGGCTGGCTGTTTGTTTGGCTCGGTGGGCGATATCTATCGTGCGTACTTCGATTGCGCGCAATGCTGCAAGTAGCATTTGCCCAGTTAGATCGCCTGCTGATATCTGACCAATACGCGGAAAGAGATCCTTTTCTAAAATCCGCCAAGTTCGCGCTTTATAACTTTCAGATTTGTCAGCTATTTTTGCAGCAAACCATTCGTTCGCTACTGCTTCAAAAGTGTCTTGGCTTTTGTTTTGTAATAAATTTTTTTGGATCTGCTTCGTTAAACTGGGGTCACGATTTGCTGCCAGCAGAGCTTTAGCCTCGGCACAAAGTAATCTTGCTTGGGCCAAACTCACGGCAGGGAAGACCCCTAACGCTAGTAACTTTTCTTTCCCAGCAAACCGATACTTTAAACGCCAGTACTTAGCGCCATTCAGCTTCACGAGCACGTAGAGACCCCGCCCGTCTGCTAGCTTGATAGGCTTATTTGTGGCTTTTGCTGATTTAATTTGCGATGCGGTCAGTTTCATCTCTTACCCAATGGGGGTATCTGTTTAGCTAGTGACAGATATACCCCCCTTTGTACCCCCAAAGGGAGGGGGTATCCCATGACTTCCGTTGGCATCCAAGATGTGTTTTTATTGGAATAATGTCAATAAGAATAGGGACTTAAGGGCAGTATGAGATGTGGTGGGATATTGAATTGGTCGGGACGGCAGGATTTGAACCTGCGACCACTTGACCCCCAGTCAAGTGCGCTACCAGGCTGCGCTACGCCCCGAGGCCGCGAATAATAACGGATGCCAAGGCCTTGGGAAAGGCAAGTTCTTCAATTTGTGGAATATTGTCGTCGTAGTCTAAAGGTTGGATCAGGAAAGAAAGAAATAGCAACGCGGATCTTTGCCGCAACGGTCATACCCTGTTGCTGCACCTGGGTGACGTAAATTTTACGCTTCCGCTGCTTTCTGTCTGACACTCGATAGACGCACTCCTGAGCCTTACCCGACACGTGAAGGTCGCTTTGACCCAGCTTAGTCAACTTTCTCTTAATGGTTTTGACTGGATAAAAATCTTCACCATCATGCAGTAGACTACCTGCGTAACATCCCGGGCTAAAAAATAGACCACTGATTAGGTCGGTGCCTCCGGGCCGAGCGAGGGTTGTAAATTCCTCGTCAATGCCATCCAACAGGCGCACTTCGCGCTTGGATAAAACCACCATTTTGAAACGATCATCTGACCCTTCACTGCGCACAAAGTAGCCGTCTGTTTGCCGCGCGCCCTCCTCCCAGTGGCCTTTCGCTGCAAACAATCCATTCCATGTGTAGTACTTGCTCAGCGCGCGGGAAGACTTGAAACGCCCGAGTATTTCGTACTTGTCTTCAAACTCTGTTATTTCCAGAGTTAAGGTGCCCGCATTAAGAGTGCTCAATAAAGCATCGTATTCGAGTATTTGGGAAGCGATGGGCAGTTCGGAAGGGGCTGCAGTAGCAATTTGGAGCGGCGCAGCCGTTAGTGCTGCGAAATGTAATAGCAGGCTCAGATAGCGCTTCATAAGGTGTGGTGACCCATCGCGGTACATCTTCCCTTGTTCACTGATCGCTTTTAAAGGAGGACCACAGCGCGCCTAGAGATCAGGCTTTTAAGACGCGCAAAACGTCTTCCAACTCAGTGATCAGTTGCTTCACCAACATACCCGACTGAGTAATGTCCTCTTGAGCACTTTCACTGCCCAATTGCAGCCTAGCACCACCAATGGTGAACCCCTGCTCGTAAAGCAGGCCGCGAATTTGGCGGATAATAATAACGTCTTGGCGCTGATAGTAACGCCTGTTACCTCGGCGCTTGGTAGGTTTTAGCTGAGGAAACTCTTGCTCCCAGTAACGCAGTACGTGGGGCTTAACATCACACAACGTGCTGACCTCACCAATGGTGAAATAGCGCTTGCCTGGAATTGCGGGCAGTTCATTGTTGTTACTTGCTTCTAACATTACTGTCCGTTGTCGTATTCAGTGGACTCGCCAGCGTAGGCTTCTACCCGCGCTTTGAGTTTTTGGCCTGGCCGAAAGGTCACCACGCGCCGCGCGGTGATTGGAATTTCTTCGCCAGTTTTGGGGT
>OJIR01000472.1_pt1 | contig 12955 bp, 10 predicted proteins | sample 1595711 | NCBI WGS metagenome assembly OJIR01 (sample SAMN05416846, study PRJEB24817) | seawater metagenome | isolation source: Sea water | place: Canada:Atlantic | collected 2013-07
GTCAAAAGTCATGAGAAAATTACAAGAAACTTCACAAATAGCAAGAAAATAAGGGCCACTAAGTGCGCATTGCTGACGTTAGCTACCCGTTGTTCTTTAGGTCGAATGATAGCCAATTGCTGACCTTAGCTTTTGAGTTATAAACCTCAGAACAGGGATCCTACAGTTATCGTTTTTATATAAGAACTCACATCCATCCACAATTGAGATTTTGCCGAGGATTTTTGCACGGAATTAGATCTAAAATCTCCAGAGCGGACATTGAATTATGTAAGTTTTAAATTAATTTAGAGTGTTAAGTCTAACTCACAATCACCTCGATAGCGCCTTAGATGTATAGATTTAAATCAGAAAATATTCACGTCAGCTTTGTGGAAAAACTTAGCATTCTTAGATGATACACCATAGCCAACTATTGACAATGCGGGGGCAAAGGCATTAATTCTTACTATTTAGCCACTAAAATAACTATCGACTATGAAATACCAATGCATAAATTATAATTTATTATAATTTATTATAATTTATTGTAATAAACTATAGTTTAATCAACAAAAGTTAGTATACGATGAAAAATTCCATATTAATTCGATATATCATTTTATCCCTCTATTTTATATCTTACAGCGGATACACCGACATTTATTCATTATCGAAAAATTTCTTTAATAATGTTGGAGATAATCGTTCAATTCCTGATGGCGTCGTAACAGCAATAGTCAAGGATAACTCCGGGTTTTTATGGATTGGAACTCAAAAAGGTCTTGTCAAATATGATGGGTACACCTATGAAAAATACGTCCACGAAACAAATAATAAAAACTCAATTACAGGTAATTACATTAACTCTCTTTTTGTATCAAAAGATGGTCAAATCTATATTGGTACATTGAGAAGTGGTCTTTCAATTTATAACCCCAAAAATGACACATTTATTAACTTTAAAAGCAAGGAGTTCGATACAGATAGCATTGCAAGTAATCGTATCGATGCAATCGTTGAAGATTCTAGTGGCAACATTTGGTTAGCAACATATAATGGTGTTGACATGTTGCCTATCAACTCAAGAAAGTTTAAACACTTTCAAAACATAGAAAATGATCCAACAACTATTAACGACAATCGTATTGAAACACTAGTCATTGATAATAATGGCTATTTGTGGGTAGGTAGTTGGAATGGATTAAACAAGATCAATACTACTAACTATAAAGTTGAATCCGTGTACTCAATTCCAAATGAGGTAAATTCATTTTATAAACAACATGTAACTTCACTTATTATTGATGATCAAAAAGCTCTTTGGGTTGGCACTCAGAAAACAGGCTACGCGAAGATAACTACTGATTCAAATATCACACGATTTAACCTAACAAAGAATGATTTAAATGAACCTTGGATTTGGTCAATTATTCAAGTTAGTGAAAATAACATTTGGTTAGGCACAACTGGTGTGGGTATATATGTTATAGATAAATTAACCGGCAATATTACTAAACATTTAAAAAATAGTATAAGTGGTAATACTAATTTTGATCAGATTGGGGCGCTATTTGTTGATAAAGATAATTTGATATGGGTCGGTACTTGGGGCAAAGGTTTACACTATTACCATCCTAACAATTCTTTTCTTTCTGTTTTACCTCAAAATGATCTAGATAAATCGAATAATATTACCTATCTTAATATTCTATCAATGATGTTTCATTCTGATGGTACTTTATGGCTCGGCACCCAAAATAATGGTCTTGAGATTAGGAATGAACAGTGGGAGATAGTAACGAGTAATAAGAAAGGAATGGGAATCGGTTCGCCGTTAGAGAGTGCTTCTATTAGAAGTATTTATCAATCTAATGAAAATGATGCTGGATAGGTACTCTTCACAATGGTTTATATAAATATGACAATAAAAATGAAATTATCGTTAAAATTGATGAAGAGTTTGGAATTTCTTCAGTAGATATAATAATTATAATATCTACTGATGATGGAAGAATATGGGTTGGAACCAATGATGGATTATTTGTTAGTAAGCTAGGGCACTTAGAATTTGAACGTGTAACAACCATTGAAAAGCCACTTCATCATTTTAATGATGCTGTTTGGCTAATGGCCAAGCAAGAAAACGACGGTGTTTGGGTTGCTACAACAACCAGTTTATATCGAGTTTTACCTGGAGAGAACAAACTAAGAAAAATTGAGATTTCAGACGACAACATTATTCAGAAACTATTCGTAGATAGTAATGACTTATTATGGGTTTCTACCTCTAAGGGGGTATTTCAACAAGTCAATAAAAATGACGCAGATAAATTTGAATTAATAGACACTAAGCTAAATTTAGCTGACCCTTTAAAATTTGGTGATATGCATGAAGATTTAATGGGGCGAATTTGGAGCCAAAACTTCGTTTTAGATCCGGAAAACTGGACCTTAAAATCCTTTGATGATTATAATTCACCTAATATTGGTACCCTTTTGGCGGCTTCGACTGCTAAAAATAAAAAAGGCTATATTCTATTTGGCGGAACTGAAGGTATTCGAATAATAAACCCAGAAAATTATAAAAAAACAGTAAATATATTTACTGCACCAACTATTACTAAGATAATAATTGATGATAGGATTACTTTAGTTAAGCCCTCTAAAACATTACATTTGAAACCTTTTACAAAAAACTTTTCAATTGAGTTTGTAGCAGCTAATCTAACTTCTTCTAACATTAAGTATTCATATAAATTAGAAGGATTTGACAAAGATTGGATCCCTTCAGACAGTAAACATCGAGTAGCGAGGTTTACTAATTTATCTCCAGGAAACTATACATTACATATCCAGAGTACTACAGAAAACGGTGAAGAAAAGAGTGTTTCAATTGAAATAATATTAGCACCAGGGTTTTATCAAACATGGTGGTTTAAACTCCTTACCTTAATAAGTTTTTTCATTCTATTATTTTTATTTTATCGTTCTCGAATTAGAAAAATAGATCTTCGACGAAAACAATTAGAAACCTTAGTAGACATTAGAACTGTAGCATTAGAAAGTAAAACTAAAGAGGCAATTGAATCATATGAACTTCTGTTAGATACCCAAAACCAACTTGTTGAAATACGAAAGCAAGCGGTATTAGGGGGATTAGTCGCTGGTATTGCACACGAATTGAATACCCCTATAGGTACAGCTATAACCGCACATGGGCAGTTAGAATATGATCTTGAAGAATTAGAATCAGAATACACACAAGGTAAGTTAACTAAAAAAGGGGTTAATAGTAAGTTAGAAAGGCTTTCCCTTTGTGCTGGAATAATATCAAAAAGTTTACTGAGAACAGCATCACTCATAACAACATTTAAAAAAATATCAAATTCCAATAAAGAAATAGAAAATACAACTTTCCGTTTAGACCTTTTTTTATTTGAAGTTATTTCAACTTTAGAATCCACGATAACAAACTCTGGACACAAACTTGTAGTCGATATTCAAAACGATATCAATATAACGTCAAAGAAAGAAGCTTTTCATAGTATTTTAAAAGAACTAATCGATAACTCAATCAATCATGCATTTAACGGTGATATTAAAAATGGAGTCATTACAATACGTTTAAAGGCAATTGACTCAAATGTTACTCTTTCTATTTCTGATAATGGTCAAAGTATTGAATGCGAAAATCAATCAAAGATTTTCGATCCTTTTTTCACAACAAATAGAGGAGTAGGGGGCGTAGGGTTAGGTTTGCATATACTGTATAATATTGTTACTCAACAATTAAAAGGTAAAATTGAGTGTTTATCATCTGATAATGTAGGAACAGAATTCATTATTCTGTTTCCAGAAAAAAAACTTTAAAAAATATATTGACAACAGTTTCTATTATCTAACGCAGGGCTGATTTTCATCGGTTTAAATGTCGCTAGGTAAGCCAAGGCTAAGGTCTTTTTTCGTATCTTAGTGATCCATTGGTGGGGTGATTAAGAAGGGTCTATAATGACCGCTTTGAGATATTCGTGGAAGGAAGAGTCCATTCTTCCTGATTTTTTATAGTTTAGATATCTATATCCTCAGATAATTCAAGGGCATCATCGACCTCAATACCAAGATAACGTACAGTACTTTCCAGTTTTGTATGACCAAGTAATATTTGGTCAGCACGTAAATTTTTAGTTTTTTTATAGATCAAAGATGCTTTGGTTCTTCTCATCGAATGAGTACCATACGATGTAATGTCTAGACCAATACTTGCAACCCATGTTTTGACAATCCTTGCGTATTGACGGGTTGTTAGATGGCACCCCTTTCTCATCCGACTACCAAACAAATAATCATTAGAACGAAGCGATTTTAATGCGATCCACTCTTTAAGTGACTCTTGGGTCTTTTTAGTTATTTCAAATCGAACAGGAGTACCTGTTTTCTGTTGAATCAATATTGCTCTAGATTGAATACTTTTCCCATGAGCGATATCCATGACTTTAAGTTTAATAAAATCACACGCTCGTAATTTACAATCTAATGCTAAATTGAACATAGTAAGTTCGCGAAGGTTATTTGCTAAATCAAGTCTTGTCCTTATAGACCATACCTCCTCAAGCTTAAGAGGAAGTTTTTGACCAACTAATTTACCTTTATTCCAGCTAGGTTTTGGGGTGTAAGGAATGATGTTATACATAATAGTGATCCTTTGGTTAAAGAGGCTATAAGTATGGTTCAACGATTTTGGTAATTTGGAACTATCTGGTTGAGATAGAAAGGTTAGCTAAAACCCAAAGCAGATGGCATGACTTGTTAACAATCAGACCACCTAGTGATCACTAAGATACGAAAGCGGACATTAGAATCAATAGATTTTTGAGCTATATTTAGTGCTCATGAGACGTTGAGCTACCTTCATATTGATAGTCACACACCATTGCGGTCATTCACATAATTACTTTGGTATGACTACACAGTGCAGCTTTCATTATATTTACTATGAGTTTTTTGAGTGATGTAACTAAATGATAAATTTATTATTTGATAAACTTCAATATTTTTACAACAATCGGTAGGACAAGGTAAGAAGTTATCGGCACAATAATGGCCAGTAAGATCATCAGCCTTAGTAACTCACTTTCAGGCAAGTAAGGAACTAACCATTTAGGCAGAAAATAAACCATAGGTAATAAAGATAAATACGTTGCTAGAGCCATGACATGCTTATTAGGTGTATATGAAATCATTTAACTCTCCTTTTAATGAAAAATCATGCCGTAATGCTCGTTATTAATATTCATGCATTACGGCATCTAAATCGCTAGTGTAATTTCGAAAGAATTTCTTCAAACAATACTTGCATTAGTTTACCGCCGTTCTCTGAACTCCAGTCTTGTGCTAATTCGGCAATTAACTGGTTTGTCGAGGTAAGGGTCACGCCATGGCTTTCCATTCTTCTTAATGCGGTTTCATCTGCAAGTGTTGTTGGTGAGCCAGAGCCATCAACAACAACTTGTACATTATATCCTTTGCTAATTGCTGTAATTGCTGGATAAACCACACAAACATCGGTCGTGATACCTGCAATGATAATGTTTTTTCGGCCCGCAGCATCAACTGCTGCGGCAAAGTTTTCATCTTTCATGCTGTCAACAACACCACCTCGAAGGACGCGCTTTTCGTAAGCTTCAGGCACTGCTTGAATTAACTCATCAAAAAGTGGACCTTGTGCTTGATCTTCCATACTAGAGGTTAGAATTAGTGGCATGCCTGTTTCTTTGGCTGCGCGAGCTAAGGCAACGGTATTCTTTTTAATTTCATCTAGTTCTAGTGAGCCAACCCAGCCCATAGTGCCTACTTGATGATCTATAAGTAACATCACTGAGTTTTCCGGTGTAAAAGTTGTAGTATTCATAATTGACCTCTCATTTAAGAAATTTGGCTAATGCCATGTGTATGCAGTTGCTGTATTTTTTGTACACCTGCGATTAAATTGGTTCTGTTGCTATGAACAGATGCGCCGTTGCTAATAATGTCTTGGTTAAGTGGCGCACCTAAAACCAATAAAAATTCTGCATCTTGTGCTGAAGTATTAACAGCCAAAGCCTCAATTCCTTTTTCAAAGATGCCCAGTTCGCCAGCCGATAATTGCACACCTCCTGTATCAATCGAGCCATGACGAATATAAATAAATGCCGTGGTTTGAGCTTCATGATTTAAATGCTGCCACTTACTTCCAGCGTCAAGATTTACATGAAGATAAGTCATATCTACTGGAGGTTGTGCTGCGCTTTTTTTGCCTTGAAATTGGCCGATAACCACTTTGGTTTTTGAACCTTCGGCTTCAACAATCGGTATGTCTTGCTGTTGTATAGTTGAATAGGTAACCGACCCCATTTCTTGACCATTTTCAGGTAAAGCCACCCAAAGTTGGAATGCATCAGCAACGTGCTTATCGGGATATACCGTCTCTTTATGCAAAACTCCTGCACCCGCCGACATAATCTGCACACCGCCTGCTTTAAGCATACCTGAGTGACCACCTGTATCTTCATGGCCAATATCACCTGTTTGTGGATAGCTTATTGTGGCAACACCAGAGTGCCCATGAAAATCAAACCCTGCTGTACCTTCTACGTGTGGAATATAAAAGTGATCCCATAGAACAAAAGGATTGAGCTCTGCAACATTTGCAGAATTCACAAAACTACTTACTGGACCACGCTTATTGCCGTTTCTGATTTCTTGAATTTGTCTTGTCATCATCTTAATTCCTATATCAATTGCTATTGATAAATATTAATACAAGACCTATTATTTGATTAGATGGCTTATTTGGTTTTTTTAATCCCATATTTAAGGGTAATAGAATGGATCTTAATGATATTAAGGTATTCATTAGTGTTGTAGAGGCTGGTAGTTTTGCTGGAGCAAGTAAAAATTTAAGCATACCCTCTACTACGGTTAGCCGTAAAGTTGTGCAATTAGAAGCGAGTCTTGGTGTAAAGCTACTACATAGAAGTACGCGGAAACTTTCAATGACCGAAGAAGGACGTCATTATTTTCATTTATGCCAACAACACCTAATTGCTCTTGAAGAAGCTAATGACGCAGTGATGCAGGCACAATCGAAGCCAACAGGAAATATTCGTATCTCATCGCCTTTTGATTTTGCCATGCAATATGCGCAACCTTGGATAACGGAGTTTTTAAAAGAATATCCTGAAATTAGTATTGAGTTAGATACCTCTGATAGTTATGTCAACATGATTGAAAATCGCATTGATGTGGCATTTCGTTCAGGTCAGCTACAAGATTCTTCATTAATAGCAAGAAGAATAGGCCCTAAGCATAGTGTATGTTGTGCGAGTCCAAATTTTTTAGAAACGATAAGTAGAGTAAAGCACCCTGATGACCTTACTGAGTTAAACTGTCTTATCATGGGGAAGTCATTGTCGCAAAACAATTGGCAATTCATAAAAAATAAAAAGCAGTATCAAACAAGAGTTTCAGGAAGGTATACAACTACTAGCATGCATTTAATTATAGATTCCGCTCTTAATGGGCTAGGAATCGCCTATGTGCCGATTGCATTAGTCAAAAACCACCTGGAATCTGGGCGATTGGTGCAGGTTTTGACAGATTATGACACCCCAAAATCGAATATGTTTTTGATTTATCAATCTCATAAATACATGACAAAATCCATTAGGCTTTTTATTGATCATGTTATTGCCAAAGTTTCACCTAATGCACCTTGGATGGTTTAAGTCAGGAGGGGAAATAATTAATATCTGCTAAAGCTCAGTTGCCATATAGAAATCAAGTGCCAACAACAGCAATATGCTGTCTGACAAGCGAGCATAAAATCTCGGTGATATTACCCAAAATATGATCATGGTTTCACAAAAGCTAATGTCAGCTATTGGCTAAGAGAAGCATTCTTCTCTTACATATGCATAATGTCTGCTATAAATAAATTTTAGTCTTTCAAGTCATACTTATAGTCCCTTCAAGAAAGGAGCACTATTATGTATAACAGCAAATCAACTTCACGAAAAACCTGCTGGAATAAAGGCAAACTGGTTGGTCAAAAACTTCCCCTTAAACTCGAAGAAATATGGTCAATTAGGATACGGTTAGAGCTGGAAAATAACCTGCGAGAATTAACGATGTTTAATTTGGCTTTAGACTGTAAATTACGCGCCTGTGATTTTATTAAACTAAAAGTTTTGGATGTTGCTCATGGAGCTACTATTCACCATGCTTATTCAACAGAAAACAGGTAGTTCGGTTCAATTTGAATTAACCCCTAAAACTAGAAAGTCACTGCAAGAATGGATAGCACAAAAATCGCTTAGGTCTGGTGATTATTTGTTTAGCAGTAGAGTAAAAAAAGATTTTCATTTAACTACTCGTCAATATGCAAGAATCGTAAAAAAATGGATTTCAAGTATAGGTTTAGATCTCACATTATATGGAACTCATACCATGAGACGAACTAAAGCATCTTTAATCTATAAGAAAACAAAAAATTTGAGAGCAGTTCAAATATTACTTGGGCATACGAAATTAGAGAGTACGGTTCGTTATCTTGGCGTTGAAGTAGATGATGCGCTTGAGCTTTCGGAAGCAACAGATATATAAATTTTACTGGAGGCATGGATGCTTTCTTCATTGATACGAAAGAAGACCTAAACCTTGGCTTATCTAACGACATTTTAACCGATGAAAGTCAGCCCCGCGTTAGATAATAGAATTGTTCTAAATCTCATCAGGAATCTATAAAGTCAAAAATTCTAATTTGATTAAAAAATACCAAAGCGGACATTAGATAATATGATTTTAGGTATTAAATTCTGTGGCGGTAAGGGGCACAAACCGAGATAGCATTGAAGTTAATTATGGTGGCTATTCATATATTGCTAACGTCAAACTGGATATTAGGTTTTTTGAACATCCAAAAATGGAGATATAACTCATACTACTTTGAATAATTATTTGTACTTGATTTTATCAAAAAGCAAACACTCCGATTAAGAAGTGTTTATCGTATAAATTATATTAAGTGATAAGTTTATCGTGGAAAGTAACTTAGGATTTTGAACTAGGTTTCTTACACTCCAGCTAACTTGAAAAGGTGAACCATCTTCATTGTATCCTGTCCCTGTTGCTGAACCTCTATAGGTAACTGGCGTTCCTGTATTAATCGAAAAATTACGGTTGTGATAATTGCGTTTCCCACTTTACGACATTTTTTTCATGCATTCATCTTGCTACAACAGGTGTTAACTATTAATTCACTAACTACAGTTTTTCATCAAATAGGGTATTGATGATAAAACTTCAGGCGTTAATTTTTATCATAAAAAAGAAGATATTTCTAATATTAATAAGCTACCTCTATTAGACTATTTTGTAACAATAGAAAACATTAGACTTTACTTTTAGTAAGCAGATTTATGTCATTTAATTGTCATTAGAATCATTGAAAAAAAGCTTTTCAATAACAAAATGAAAAGCCTTAAAAATTACACTTCTGTTAATCAGTTTAAACCGAAAATTTTGAAGCCATGGTATTTAGTTGATTTGCCATTTTATTAACCTCCAGACTTGCTGATTGAGCTTGTTGAGTTGTATGGGTAGTTTCATCTAACTTTTCTTGAATTGCCGACATGTTATTGGTTATTTCAGAAGTTACACTAGATTGTTCCTCTACGGCAGTGGCAACTTGCATATTCATTGATGATATTTCATTAATAATATTATGAATTGCTGTAAGAGCAGTATTTGTTTCTTTAGACAGTTCAACTGTTTCATTCGCTTTTAAGGTACTTTGTTCCATTACAGTGACGGCCTTGCCTGTACCAGCTTGCAAGTTATTAATAATTGTTTCTATTTCAGCAGTAGAATTTTGTGTTCGCTGAGCAAGTGTTCTAACTTCGTCAGCTACTACAGCAAACCCACGGCCTTGTTCACCGGCTCTAGCCGCCTCAATAGCGGCGTTTAACGCTAATAAATTGGTTTGCTCTGAAATACTTTTAATTACTTCAATAACTGAGCCTATCTCATTACTTTGCTGTTCAAGCTCAGTGATGACAAGCATCGAATTTTTCAAATTATCAGCTAATTCATTGACGGATGTAACAGTTGCCTCTACTGCAACTCTACCATTATTTGCTTCTTTAAGACCTACTTCTGATTTATCAGCAGAATCTGATGCATGTCTTACAACTTCTTGAATACTATTAGACATCTCTTCAATTGCTACCACTACCATGTCCGTCATTTGCTTTTGATCTAATACGATACTGGAATTTTTTTCAGCTATTACAGCGCTATTATTTGATGAGCTGATTAAAGTAGTACTTGTATCCATAATAGAATTTATAAGCTCACGCAAACTTCTAGACATTTCTGCTACTGAACGATAAATACCTGTATCATTATCATTTATTTTTAATTCTTGACTTAAATTTCCTTTAGCAATTCTATTGGTTATATCTGCTATTTCTCTTGGCTCTCCACCTATGGGTTGGCGAATTATTTTTGCCATAAACATAGCAATTCCTACTCCGAGCAATAATGCTATCAAGGAGATTATACCAACTAAGTTTTGGGTGCTATGTGCATTATCCTGAACTTTTGGTCCTAATGTGTCTTGTTCTTTTTTTACTGAAAGTTTCACTTGTTCAATTTTATTAGCGACTGAAGGACCAACTTTATTGAGGGTATTTTTAATCGAGTCATTCCTTGATTTAATTATTTCAATCACGGCTTTAAATGCAGCTACATATTGTTTATGGTTTTGTCTTACTTCAGCAAGTAATGTGCGACGAGTAGGGTTTTCTATTTGCTTATCTAAATCATCTAGTGCCTTGACCATTTTGTTTGTCAATTCATCAAGAGCTCTTGATGAATCACTTTCAGAATTAGTCACTAAGTATTTAGTTACAAACAGGCGACCGAGTAACAAATCTTCTTGAACACGTGAAGCATAATAAGCAGCATCAGGATCACCATCTTTATATGCCGAATTGATTATATCAGTTGTTGCTTTACGCATAGCTAACCCAGCTGGATCTAAGTCGTTAGAGACTATTTTATTTCTATCGGAGAATAAAGTGATAACTTTGGAGAAGCCTGCTTTGTATAGGCCAACCTCTGAAGAAACTTCTGTAATTAACTGAGCCCTTTTGGGGTTTTTGATTTCAGCTTTAGCTTCAGTTAAAAAGGTTTCCATATTTTCACGTCGTTGATTGAATTGGTCAATGGAAAACTGCTCACGGGTATTTAAAAAACTTAAAACAGAAAGCCTCATTGTTAGCATGTTAGCTTGTACACGGCCGGCTAAATTAGTATCTTTTGCGAGTCCTCTATATTCTACAAATCCGTTAAAAGTTTTAGAAAGTCCTTGGTAAGCAACAAGGGATGTTATTAGCAATAATGTTATCATCAACCCAAAAGCAACATTCAGTTGCATATTTAATTTCATATTTTGAAACATATTTTACCTTTTTTGATAAATAAATTTTATATCAAATAAGACAGCATCCCTAAGCCTTACATCTATTTGTAATGAGTATCAAATACTATGAAAGTGTTTAATTAGTTATTACGTTGGCCTATATTCACTCTACTTCATTGGTTTACTTTTTTATTAGTGCCTTACCCTAAGGTAAGAGGTTATTTAAAAGAGTCTTACAATAGGGTTTAAATCACTTTTTCCTTGTAAATATTTATACGTACCGTGGATAAACTTAGATCATCTGACCAATAAGTCAACTGAATTAGCAGCTTAGATTGAAATTTGTAATGCTCGAATAGAATCAATTGTCCATATTCGTTTATTTAATCAGAATCTCGCAAGGCCTATTGGTGAGAATATGCTGTTGGGTGTTTTATTAAAAATTAATTGGATAGACGATAGGAACATGTACATCGGTGTAATTGAATAAGTATAATTTTATTTAAACTAAACGAGTTAGACTAAATATTTGGCTCGTAAGAGGATAAAGTGAAGTATCGATGCTTCATCCATCTATATGCTGTATAAAAAAAGGGTTAACCCCCTGTTTTGATCGCAAAATTTAATAGATATTTAAATGTAAGCACGAATAGTGATATTCGGGTTTTATGTTCATGATTATTGAATAATAATTTTAAGATGATTTTATACTTTTATCCCACTTTGGGGGCGTTAGTGCCATAGGGTTAATATTCTAAATTTATTTAAAACTTACATGACTCAATGTACGCTTTGGGGATTTTAGATCTAATTCGGTGCAAAAATTTTCGGCACAATCTCAATTGTGAATGGATGTGAGTTTTTATATAAAAACGACAATTTTAGGATCCCTGAACAGCCGTTTTTAACTCAAAAGCTAAGGTCAGCTTTTGGCTAAAAGAAGTCAAAAGGTAATCCTGAATGCTAACGTCCGCTTTAGATTGTGAGCAGTCCTTTTTAAATTAGGGACTAGTGTCTTCTTTGTAGCATTAGTGGTCATACAGGAGGTTTATTTCAAAGATTAGCAGCAATCACAAAACGTAACTAATATGTTAGATTTTCTCATTATTTATGCCTTATTATGTACCTTTTTACTTTCGTCTTGCGTGTATTATGGTGTTCAACGAGTTTATACCCAAACTACTACAAGATGCGAGTTTCAGGACGCCTGAGTTAATCATGATCAAGGCGCATCTTTTTATTAATGGTTATTCCCTTAAAAAAGGAGGTAACGAAGAGCATGATTAACTCATATGTCCCCGCAGGGCTGGTTTAGAAACGCTTTATGCTGCGTTATTGATTTCGACAAGGGAACAACCATTCTCTTAAATCAATGCCTTACTTAAAGACGTTTCTAATTCCAGCTGAATCCTGTATCTTGAAGTGGCTTGGGTATTAGTAGTGATCCGTCTGAACCTTGTACCAAAGGCTCCAGTAAGCAAAATGCTAACTGTAAGGCTGAAATTAAAGCGG